>ERZ780157.662-NODE-662-length-43230-cov-8.531025_pt1 | contig 43230 bp, 41 predicted proteins | sample MGYA00511169_ERZ780157 | MGnify/ENA primary metagenome ERZ780157 (study PRJEB29588, sample SAMEA1965149) | human gut metagenome | biome: human gut; feature: human-associated habitat; material: faeces | place: Denmark | collected 2008/2010 ...
GGCAAAAGTAGGCAAAAGCGCCAGAAGGAACCTCCGGTTCCTTCACTTCCGGGCGTGCTATGTCTTATACTAATTTGCGTGTTTTTACCACACGATTACGCAAAAATTCCTTTTTCGTTTCGTTAATAAGGATCGTCTCTGCTCCTGCGCCGCTGCCGCTGATGCCTGCGCCAAACAACCCTCTCGGCTCTACCGTTGATGATGTGAGCGGCAGCGGCGCAAGAGGAAAGTCGATGCGTCATACAAAGCGAAATCAAACGTGTTCCGCGACCGCGTGGTAGAAGGTCACAAATTCGTACATACCATAGCGTGCGCGGATTCTTAAACCGCAGGTTTAAGCTGTCCTTTTGGGTACTTTTGGGACAGTGGCCAAAAGTACCTCGCGGCCGCAGCCACGAAATACCTCTCGTGCCGGGGCGCGAAACCATTTTATATATATTATTATACCACCTTCTCCTTGTAAACTCAAACCTTTTACGTTATCATAAGGGAAAAGACAACGGGAGGGCGGCGTATGGCGGCAGGCGGCATTGTGGAGATCGACCTCCACGGGAAAAACAGCTATCAGGCAAAGGTGACCATCGACGCGGCACTGCGGCGGGCCAGGGCGGGCACCTATCGCCTGCGGATCGTCCACGGCTACAACAGCGGCACGGCGTTGCGGGACATGGTGCGGCAGGAGTACGCCGGTCGCGTGCTGCGGGTGGTGGCGCTGGATCAGGGGCGCACCGATCTGGTGCTGCGGGAATTTTAGGAGGTTGCCTGCTATGGAATTGAAGATCGCGCAGATCCAGATGCCCGTTACGGCGGACAGAGAGGAAAATATCCGCTGCGCCTGTGACATGGTGCGGCAGGCGGGAGACATTGACATGGCAGTGCTGCCGGAGATGTTCTGCTGCCCCTATGACAACGCCTGCTTCCGACCCTATGGCGAGGCCGAGGGCGGCCCGGCGTATCGGGCCCTCAGCGCGCTGGCCCGTGAGCGGGGCATCTGGCTGGTGGGCGGCACCCTGCCGGAGCTGGCGGAGGGCAGGGTGTACAACACCTGCTATGTGTTTGCGCCTGACGGACAGCTGGCGGCCAAGCATCGAAAGATGCACCTCTTTGACATTGACGTGGCGGGCGGCCAGCGGTTCATGGAGTCCGAGACCCTGACGGCGGGAAACAGCGTCACCACCTTTGAGACGCCTTGGGGCGTGGTGGGGGTGTGCGTCTGCTTTGATTTCCGGTTTACGGAGCTCTCTGAGCTGATGGTGCTGGCGGGTGCGAAGCTGGTCGTTGTCCCCGCCGCCTTCAACATGACCACCGGGCCCGCCCACTGGGAACTGCTGTTCCGTCAACGGGCGGTGGACGGACAGTGCTACACCGTGGGCACCTCTCCGGCGCGGGATACGGCGGCGGGCTATGTGGCATGGGGCCACTCCATCGTGTGCGACCCCTGGGGAACGGTGGTGCGGCAATGCGACGAAACGCCCCAGACCGTCGTCACCACGCTGGATATGGAACGGGTGGAGGCTGTCCGGCAGCAGCTGCCGATCCTTTCCGCCCGGCGGACGGACGTATACGAGCTGCGGAGAAAATAGTTTTGTTATCGAATATATAGATAACCAGATGAAAGAAAAATAGAAATCAGCGTTGACAATGGGAGCTATTCTCCTGTATGATACCATTTGTAAGATGTCCACGGGGCGGAAACACCCCGCGGACATCTTGCTGTGGAAAAAGGAAAAGTACGAGAAAAAGGAGAGTTTCCCCCTTATGAAGAATCCCCTCAACGAGAAAAAGCCCAATGGTCTGGCGCTGATCCCCTTTGTGATCTTCATCGCCATCTACATGGGTGCAGGCGTCTATTATCAGGTGAAGGGCAAGGAGATGGCCTTTTACCAGTTCCCCTCCGTTACCGCCATGTTTCTGGCGGTGCTGGCGGCCTTTATCATGTTCAAGGGCACCATCAACGAAAAGTTTGACGTGTTCGCCAAAGGTGCGGCCAACGTGGACATTCTCACCATGCTGATGATCTACATTCTGGCGGGCGCTTTTGCCAGCGTGGCGGCCAATATGGGCGGCCGGGAGTCCACGGTGAATCTGGGCCTTTCGCTGGTGCCGGTGCAGTTTCTGGCGGCGGGCCTGTTTGTGATCTCCGCCTTTATGGGCACCGCCACCGGTTCCTCCATGGGCACCGTGTCCGCCGTGATCCCCATTGCCGTAGGCATTGCGGAAAAGGGCGGCCTGTCCCTGACGGTGGTCATCGGCGCGGTGGTGGGCGGCGCCATGTTCGGCGACAACCTGTCCATGATCTCCGATACCACCATTGCCGCCACCCGCAGCCAGCGCTGCGAGATGCGGGACAAGTTCCGGGTCAACTTTCTGGTGGCGCTGCCCGCCGCTGTCGTGACGCTGATTTTGCTGCTGTTTATCGGCCGTCCCGAGGTGGTCATGCCGCTGGAGGCTCTGCCCTTTGATATCATCAAGGTGCTGCCCTATGTGCTGGTTCTGGTGCTGGCGCTGTGCGGCCTGAATGTGTTCTTCGCCCTGACCATCGGCATCTTCTCCGCCGGTATCATCGGCATCTGCGCCGGAGATATGACCATCGCGGGCTTTGCGCAGAGTGTGTGGACGGGCTTTACCAGCATGAACGAGGTGTTCTTCCTGACGCTGCTGTGCGGCGGTATGTCGGAGCTGATCGCCAAAAACGGCGGCATCGCCTGGATCATCCAGAAGCTGCGGACCGTCATGAAGGGCAATAAATCCGCTCAGGTGGGCATTGCCGCCATGGTGTCCCTGTGCGACTGCGCCACCGCCAACAACACCGTGGCCATCATCGTGGCGGGCGACATGGCCCGTGACGTGAGCCACGAATACAAGGTGGATCCCCGCCGCACCGCCTCGCTGCTGGATATTTTCTCCTGCGTGTTTCAGGGCATTATCCCCTATGGCGCCCAGCTGCTCAGCGCCGCGGCGCTGACCAACGCCACCGTCACCTCGGCGGAGCTGTACACCAGCCCCGCCGCCATCGTGGGCGGCATGTGGTACTGCTGGCTGCTGGCGGCCTTCGGCCTGCTGTCCATCTTCGTGCCCTATGCCGACGGCGTGTGCCGCAAGGATCCCTGGAACTGGGAGTATGGCTGCGCCCAGTCCGGCGTGGAGGCAAAAAAGGCCTTGCTGGCACAGGAGCGGGAGGACGCGGAGCGCTTATAAAAGTTGTACAAAATTGCCGTGGGGAACCACGGCAATTTTCTCACTCGAAATCTCCTCCACGAAGACGATTGTTCACGAGATATGTATTGCAAAATGCGGATAAGTATGGTAAACTAGGCAAAAAAATACCACACTGGGATGATATAAGGAGGTAATACCATGAAAAAATACGCAGAGATGACGCTTTCAGAGCGTCAGGCGGAGTACGCCGCCGTCAAGGCCGCTTATGAGCAGCAGAAGGCGCTGGGCCTGAAGCTGAATATGGCGCGGGGCAAGCCGGGCCGTGACCAGCTGGATATGGTGACGGATATTTTCAATGTCCTCATCAAGCCGGAGGACTTCATCGACGAGGGCATCGAGACCCGCAACTATGGCGAGGTGGCCGGTATCCCCTCCGCCAAGGCACTGTTTGCCGACATTCTGGGCTGCAAGCCGGAGCAGGTATTCGTGGGCGGCAATGCCAGCCTGCAATTGATGTACGACGCGGTATCCAAGGCCTTTACCCACGGCCTGCTCCACAGTGAGAAGCCCTGGTGCAAGCTGGACAAGGTGAAGTGGATCTGCCCCGTTCCCGGCTATGACCGGCACTTCAAGGTCACCCAGTCCTTCGGCGTGGAGATGATCAACGTCCCCATGACCGCCGACGGCCCCGATATGGATAAGGTGGAGGAGCTGGTGAAGGATCCTGCCGTGAAGGGTATGTGGAACGTGCCCAAGTACTCCAACCCCGAGGGCGTGGTGTACTCCGCCGAGACCATCCGCCGTCTGGCGGCCATGAAGCCCGCCGCTCCCGACTTTATGCTGATGTGGGATAACGCCTACTGCATCCACGAGTTCGACTGCGACTATGTGGACTTCCCCGATATCCTCAGCCTGTGCGCCGAAAACGGCAATGCCGACATGGTGTATGAGTTTGCCTCCACCAGCAAGGTCACCTTCCCCGGCGCAGGCGTGGGTGTGATGGCCAGCAGCGAGGATAACATCGCCTATTTCACCAAGCTCATCAATATCCAGACCATCGGCTTCGATAAGATCAATCAGCTGCGCCATGTCCGCTATCTGAAGGACAAGACCCACACGCTGGCCCTGATGAAGAAGCACGCCGCCATTCTGGCTCCCAAGTTCCACGCGGTGCTGGACGCGCTGGACAGCGAGATCGCGCCGCTGGGCATCGCAGACTACAAGCGTCCCGTGGGCGGCTATTTCGTCAGCGTGGACGCTATGCACGGCTGCGCCAAGCGGACACTGGCGCTGTGCAAGGAGGCGGGCGTCACCATGACCGGCGCTGGCGCCACCTTCCCCTATGGACTGGATCCCAACGACAGCAACATCCGCATTGCCCCCTCCTTCCCTCCCGTGGAGGAGCTGAAGCAGGCCATCGCCATCTTCTGCAACTGCCTGAAGCTGGCGGCGCTGGAAAAGCTGGGCGTGTAAGTTACGAAAAAATAAGGCTGCCATTTTGGGCGGCCTTATTTTATCCCATTTAATAGGAGACACCTCATGCATCAGAAAATCACATCTCTGCTGGCGGCGGTGCTGGCCGTGCTGCTGCTGTGCTCTTGCGGCGGACAGCCGTCACAGCAGCCAAACCTGCCGGAGACGCCGGAGGAAGCGCCCTATGCTTTCACGCTGGACTATCACCGGTGCGCGCCGCTGGTGGAGCGGCAGATCGGCAGCGACCTGGCGGCGGCGGCCCGGCTGGTGGTGGACGCCTTTCTGGCGGGCGAGACCTCGGTGACGCTGCCGGAGGGTGACTACAGCGGCAACCCCGGCAACGATCTGGGCTACGCCCTCAACAGCATGTGCCCGGTGTTCGGTGCGGTGACGGACTACGACGACAACCATTTTGACAAGGCTGCCCGTACCGTGACGTGGGCCTACACCCAGACCCCGGAGCAGATACAGGAGGCTCTGGCGGCGCTGGAGCAGACCACCGCCGCCTATATGAGCGTCCTGCGGCAAGGCGACGGCGAGACTGCCCGTGCGCTGCTGCTGTACCACGCCCTGACGGAGCCGGCCGCGTATGATTACGAAATGGAACACGGCGACGGGGATTCCACAGAGTATCAATTCCGCACCAGCAGCTATGCGGCGCTGGTGCTGCACAGCGGCATCTGCTATTCCTTCGCACAGGCGCTGGCCTTTCTGTATACGCAGGCGGGGCTGGACTGCGCCGCTGTCATGGGCGACAGCGAGACGGCGGGCCTTCACATGTGGCTGATGGCCGCTGTTGACGGGAAGTGGTACTATTTCGACCCCACGTGGGACGTGGGCGGCGGCTGGTACTACTTCGGCATGACGGCGGAGGATCGGGCCACATGGGCAGGAGCGTTCACCGACGGCGCCTTGCTGGGAAAGGACGCCACGGAGCTGGCCGACCTGTCGGACGCCCGCTTCTCCACCGTCAACTGCCGCTGGTGGACGGACATGACCATCGACCGGCAGGCGGGACAGGCTGTCTTCACCGCCCCGGAGGGAGAGAAAACGGCTTTGCCGCTGAATTGACGAACAGAAAAGAGACGGCTTACGCCGTCTCTTTTTCTATTAATATGTCCGTATCACGGCGCTGACCTTGCCCAAAATGGAGGCATGGGTGCCGTCAATGGGGCTGTAGGCCTCGTTTTCCGGCATCAGCCATACGCGGCCGTCCTTGCGCTTCAGCCGCTTCACCGTGGCCTCATCCTCGATCAGCGCCACGATGATCTCTCCGTTGCGGGCCTCCTGCTGCTGGTGTACCACCACCAGATCCCCCGGCAGGATACCGGCGTTCAGCATGGACTCGCCCCGCACCCGCAGGGCAAAATACTCGCCGTCCCGTCCGCCGGTGTCAAAGGCCAGATAATCCTCGATACACTCCTGCGCCAGAATCGGCGTACCGGCCGCCACTGTTCCAACAATGGGCACACGGCCTACCGGCGGTTCCTCCTCCAGCATCTGCGGCGCGGCAGTCTCCTGCTGCACCGGCGGCTGCACCAGCGTGATGGTGCGGCCCTTGCGTCCCGCCTTTTTGATGATGCCCTTTTCCTCCATGTGCTTCAGGTGGAAATGCACCGTGGACGGCGACTTCAGCCCCACCGCCGCGCCGATCTCGCGGACAGAGGGGGGATAGCCCTCCTGCGCCAGCATCTGGGCGATGTAGTCATAGATCTTCTGCTGCATGCGTGTCATCTGTGCCATAGGCCCCTCCTTCTCCGCGCCCTGTTGCATTATGGTCAGTATACCACACTTTTTACCGGTTTGCAACGTTTGTTCTAAAATATTTTTCAATTTCTGCTTGCTTTTTCCCCCTGACTGTGGTAACATGGTTGTTACTGTGATAGATATGCCTGTCGCCTGGACAGGCATGCAAATACGTTTGGAGGGTTTTCCGTATGCTTCTCTTTGTTACGATTCTGCAGCTGATCGCTGCTCTGCTGTTGATCCTGATCGTTTTGTTCCAGTCCGGCAAAAGCCAGGGGCTGTCCGGCGCCATCGGCGGCATCGCTGATTCCTACATGGCCAAGAGCAAGGCCCGTTCTCTGGACGCCAAGCTGGCCAAGGCTACCAAGTGGCTGGGCGCTGTGTTTGTTGTGCTGACGCTGGTTCTCAACTGCATGATCGCCGCTGGCAAGTAAGCATAATTTGTATCATTAAGACCTCCGATGTGAAAGCATCGGAGGTCTTTTTTGTATATCTTATTCCGTAGGAGCGGGGCACACCCCTACGATACGCTCCTGTACACCTCTCCCCCCTCCGGCTCCACGCCCTTCAGCGCCAGCAGCTCCGCCACCGTGACGAACCGATACCCCTGCTGCTGCAAATGATCCACCGCCCGCAGCGCCGCGTCCACCGAGTTGAGATACCTGTCGTGGAGCAGGATGATATCCCCGTCCCCGGCATCCCGGTAGATGATGTCCAGAATTTTCTCCGCGTCCTTGCTTTTCCAGTCCTCCGTGTCCACCGACCAGTTGATGATGGGCACGGTCAGCGCCGCCATCTCCTCCTGCGACAGCAGGCCGTAGGGCGGCCGCACCCAGTAATCCCCCTCTCCCAGCAGCTGGCACAGCAGATCGTTATTGCGCTGCATATCCTCCGCCGCCTCGCCGCAGGACAGCTTATCCAGCTCCTTGTGGTCGTAGGAGTGGTTACCCACCTGATGACCCTCGGCAGCCATGCGGATGACGATATCCGGATCCTTCACCACCTGACAGCCCACCACAAAGAACGTGGCGCGGACGCCCCGCTCCTTCAGGCCGTCCAGCAGCTGTGGCGTACACCGGGGCGACGGCCCATCGTCGAAGGTCAGGGCCACGTATTTGATCTCCTCCCTATCCGGCAGCGCCGTCCCGTTGTCGGCGGCCACGGCGCTGTCCCTGTCACCGGCGATCCTCGCACCAGCGCAGACCGCCGTCAGCACCAGCGCCGCCAGCGCCAGCCATACCCGCTTCATGCCATCCCCCCCTCCCGCAACTATATGCGGAAGCGGACATAAAAAGCACCGGGCAGAGGTTCTCCCCTGCCCGGTCTCTTATGCGATACCGGAAAACGCCTCCGTAATGTTCACCCGTACCTCGTAATAGGAATCTACTGTGGAATCGTCCTCCGCCCAGCCGTAGTTGGTAAAGGACAGATACGCCTCCGTCACATTCTCCCAGCCGAACCCCTCGTCGGGGTAGCCGTACTGCCAAAGGTTCTCACCCACGTTTTCTTCATACCAGGTAAAGGTAAACAGCTCGCTGCCGTCCTCATAGAAGACATACAGCTCCGGCGTATAGATCGCCTCATTCTCCCAATACACCGTAGCCTGAAGCTCCTCCGTGTCGAAGCCGACATTCTCCACCCGTACCGGCTGGCCGTCGATCACGAACTGCTCGCCCAGCTCGTAATAGAATGCGGGGACGCTGGTGATCTCCTCGGCGGGCGCTTCGGACCCGATCTCGATATCGGGGCTCAAGCCTCCCTCAGAGGTTCCCAGCCCGATAAAGAAGTTCAGCCCGCACACCGCGATAAACACCGCCACCAGCACCGCCGCAACCGCAATAAGCTTTCCGGTGGTCAGTCCGCCGCCGTGACGGACAGTCGCCTTGCCGCTTTCGTGCGCGGTCTCGTGTTCATAGCAGTCCTTCTGCTGCCGGTTGGCGGCACTCTGCCGCTGGAACTGCTTCTCATTCAACAGTTCGGCGTTGCCGTCCTTATCAAAATCCACCCGCATCCGGCTGGGCGGCCGGTTGTACGCCCCGCAATGAGGGCACAGGTCGCTCTCCAGATAGCTGTACCGCCGTCCGCAGGATTTACACTTGATATTTGCCATAGAAATTTCCCTTTTACCATCTTGCCACTGACAGGATCAGGAAAAGCACAAAGGCCAGCACGCCCAGCAGCGCCTTGACGCCCTCTGGAAGGGACTCGCCGTATTGCTTCAGCTTTTCCGTCAGCTCCGCGGTGTCGGGGATCTGCCGCACCTTGCGGGCCGCACCTTCGTGGCACTCCTTCCGTTCGTAGCAGACCTTTTCCCGCTTCCGGCCCGCCGCGCTCTGCCGCAGAAAATCCTTCTCGTGCAGCAGCTCCGCGTTGCCGTCCTGATCGAAGTCCACCCGCATGCGGCTGGCCGGGCGGTTATACGCCCCACAGTGAGGGCACAAATCACTCTGATGATAGCTGTACCGCTTACCGCAGGATTTACACTTGATATTCGCCATTGCGCTCTCCTTTTCGTATCATATGTAGGACACGCAAGCCCGCAGCAACATTATGACAACGGCGATGATAACTGCATACCCAATTTCCGATCCACCCTTCTTTTTCTCTCCCTTTTCGCCAAACAACGCTCCCGTCTGATTGCCGAATTCCTTCATTTTTTCCATCAGCTGCTGGTTATTCAGTCCGGGGATACGCACCTGACGGGCCGCGCCCTCGTGGCACTCTTTCCGCTCGTAGCAGTCCTTGCGCTGCCGTCCCGCCGCGCTCTGCTGCAAAAACGTCTGCTCGTGCAGCAATTCCGCGTTGCCGTCCTGATCGAAGTCCACCCGCATACGGCTGCCAGGCTTGTTATACGCGCCGCAGTGGGGACACAGATCACTCTGATGATAGCTGTACCGCCGTCCGCAGGCCTTACATTTGATGCTTGCCATATCGTTCCCCTCCTTTATCGCCACCACGCTTCCAATTCCTCGCTCAATGGAAAATATGCCCTGAACCGGTCAACGATCTCTTTCTCCCGGCTGAACACCACTACATAACTGCTGTCAATGGGCACGATCTCAAAGGTCGCCAGCGGGTGCTGGACGCGGTTATCACGGGCAGCCGGAAGCGGATATTCCAGCACCTGCTCCTTTGTGACGGACTTTTCAAAGGCGGACAGCACAGCCCATATCCACTGGGGATTATGGTATTTCCGCTGTAACGCTGTCAGCTCGCTGCCGCTCATCCAGCAGAATTCGTCCTCCAGCTCCGGGATATCCACATTGCACTCGCAGTCGGTGAGCAGCCAGTTGTAGTTCTCCTGAATATTCCCCAGTGCGGCAAAAACCTTGTCCAGATATGTGAAGCACTCCTCACCCTTCTCCAGAATCGCACCATAATGCATCATCTATCCCTCGTTTCTTATTCAGAGTATGCCATACCGCGGCGGTTTTGTCCAGCACGTTAAAGTTGCGTTGTATATTTTTCGTTGAAACTCGCCGCAATTTGAAGTTTACATTCTGTAGGACGTTGCCCCCAAAGGCCCAATAGTATAGTTTTAGTATACCATACCCCCTGCCGCTTTGGCAACGGCGGGAGGGAAGATGTTTCGCGCTTGCGAGCGCGAGGTACTTTTGGCCGCTGTCCCAAAAGTACCCAAAAGGACAGCTTAAACCTGCGGTTTAAGAATCCGCCCGCGCTGTTTCTTTTCTAAATTTGTGGCCTTTTACCACACGTTCACAGAACATGGTTGATTTCGTTTCGTGTGACGAATCGACTTTCCTCTTGCGCCGCTGCCGCTTATCTTCTCAACGGTAGAACCAACAGCGTTGTTCGTCGGCAGCATCAGCGGCAGCGACGCTGGAGCACAAACGATTCAATGACGAATCGAAAAAGAAAATGCCGCGTGATCGTGTGGTAAAATTCACCATGGCAAGTACGAAGCATAGCGCGCCCGGAAGTGAAGAAACCGGAGGTTTCTTCCGGTGTTTTTGCCTACTTTTGTCACTGTTGACAAAAGTAGGTCGCGCCGGAGCGCGAAATTCCCCTGTATAGTCACATGCAAAAAAGGACAGCCCACCATTCGGCGGGCTGTCCTTTTTACAGAGATATGGTATAGAAAGGGGTGATTACGCTTACTTACTGGCCTTGGCAGCCTCGCGTCCGGCGCGGAAGGCCTTCAGGTTCAGCTCCTTGACCTTGGCAGGGACGGTCTCGGCCACGATCTGCTCCCAGTCGATCTCGGGGCAGCCTAGGGAGTCGCACATGGCACCGAACAGCACCACGTTCATGCACTTGGGGTTGCCCAGCTGGATGGCGATATCGCTGGCGGGAACGGCGATGGTCTTGAAATTCTTCTGCATGGCCTCGATGCAGCCCTCGGGATACTCCTCGGCGCCGGAGGCGATGGTGGTGGACTTGATGGCGTAGTCATTGATGACGGCCACACCGTCGGGATTCAGAAACTCCGCGTAGCGGACGGCTTCCATCTTCTCCAGTGCCACCATGATATCCGCCTCGCCCTTGCCGAATACGGGGCCGTACACCTTGTCACCCCAGCGGACCTGGGTGGACACGGAGCCGCCGCGCTGGGCCATACCGTGAACCTCGCTCTGCTTAACATCATAACCGGCCTTCATAAAACCGTTGGACATGATCTTGGAGATCAGGATCGCGCCCTGACCGCCAACGCCAACCAACAGACAGCTTTTTACGTTAGACATGTTACTTCTCCTCCTTTTCGATAGCACCAACGGGGCAGGCCTGGGCGCAGACGGTGCAGCCCACGCACTGGGTACGATCCACAGCCGCCTTGCCGTTCTCCATGGAGATGGCAGGGCAGCCCACCTTCAGGCAGCTCTTGCAGCCCACGCACTTGTCGGTATTCACCACGCACATGCCCAGATCATGCTTCACGCGCTTGATCAGCAGGCAGGGACGGCGGGTGACGATGGCGGGGTGCTTGCCCTCGTTCAGAGCGGCCACGGCGGTGTTGACGGTAGCCTTCATGGCGGCCAGATCCTGGGGATCCACGGTCAGCACGGGGTCGAAGCCGTAGGTCTTGAAGATGCTCTCCACGCTCAGCATGGGAGCCTCCTCGCCCATCAGGGTATAGCCGGAGCCGGGGTTGTCCTGATGGCCGGTCATGCCGGTGATGCGGTTATCCAGCACGCAGGGGATCATGCGGCCGTTGTTGTAGATGATCTCGGCAGCGCCGGTCATGCCGCTGTGGAAGAAGGTAGAGTCGCCCATCACGCCGAACACCACCTTATCGGTGACGCCCTCACGCTGGAAGGACTTGGCCATACCCATACCGGCGGAGAAGCCGCCGCCCATGCAGATGCACACGTCCATGCAGTTCAGGGGAGGCGCAAAGCCCAAGGTGTAGCAGCCGATATCGCCGGTGACCACGTAGTTCTTGTTCTTGGACAGGGTGTAGAAGAAGCCGCGGTGGGGGCAGCCGGGGCACAGTGCGGGAGGACGCTTGGCTACCTGCACGTCGGTGATGGTCTTGTAGTTGGGCTTGATACCCAGCACGCGCTCACGCACCAGCTCGGTATTCAGCTCGTACATCACGCCGGTCAGCTCCTTGCCGACGCAGTCGATCCCGGCGGCCTTGATCTCGTTCTCCATGAAGGGCTCCAGCTCTTCGATGACGTACAGCTTCTCCACCTTCTTGGCGAAGTCGCGGATCAGGTTCATGGGCAGGGGATAGGTCAGACCCAGCTTCAGGAAGGACGTACCCTCGGGAAACACTTCCTTGGCGTACTCATAAGCGATGGAGGCGGTGATGACGCCCACCTTGCCGTCGCCCAGCTCCAGCTTGTTCAGGCCGTTCTCCAAAGCGGTGGTGCAGCCATACTCGGCCAGCTTCACCAGACGCTCCTCCACGATGGGGTGGTTCAGGTAAGCGTTGGCGGGGGCGCAGATGTACTTGCGGGTATTGCGCTTGTACTCGGGCGCCACATGCTCGGTGCGCTCGCCGAACTCCACCAGACCCTTGGAATGGCAGACGCGGGTGGTGGTGCAGTACAGCACGGGGGTGTCGAACTCCTCGGAGATCTCGCAGGCCAGCTTCACGAAGTCCTTGCACTCCTGAGCGTCGCTGGGCTCCACCATGGCGATCTTGGCGGCGCGGGCATAGTGGCGGTTGTCCTGCTCGTTCTGGGAGGAATGGCAGGAGGGGTCGTCAGCGGTGACCACCACATAGGCGCCGTTGACGCCCATGTAACCGGCGGTGAACAGGGGGTCGGCAGCCACGTTCAGGCCCACCATCTTCATGGTGCAGAAGGCACGGGAACCGGCCACGGACGCGCCGTAGGCCACCTCGGCGGCCACCTTCTCGTTGGGAGCCCACTCGCAGTACACGTCCTTGCCGTACTGGGGCATGTTCTCCAGAATCTCGGTGCTGGGGGTGCCGGGATACGCGGAGCAGACTTTGATACCGGCTTCGTAGACGCCACGTGCGGTGGCCTCGTTACCGGACATCAGATGTTTCATAGTTTTCTTCCACCTTTCTTCTTTTTCTTACTCTTACTTACACTCTATTGTCACTTACTATTGGAAAACGGATTAATAGATGCTGGCTTCCTGTTCGCCGTGGAGCACGCGCAGCGCGCCCTCGGCCAGAGAACGCATCTCCTCCTCGCCGGGCAGGCGGATGGTCTGGGCGATCTTGCCCACATAGGCGGTGATATCGTCGCAGAAGAACTGCTCATAGGCCATGCCGCCGGTGTAGACGATGGCGTCCACGTCGAAATGCAGCACGGCGGCCATGGCGCCGATATCCTTGGAAAGCTGATAGACCAGCGCCTGATAGGCCTCCACATACTTGGGGTCGCCCTCTACCACCTTGGCGCAGATGACGCGGAAATCAGTGGTGCCCAGATAGGACAGCATACCGGCGCGGCGGCCAAAGGTCTTTTTCACCTCGTCCTTGGTCTTGCCGCTGAAGCAGTAGCTGATCAGCTGGTTGACGGGCAGGCCGCCGGCGCGATCCATGCCCATGGAGCCCTCGTCCTTCACGTTGCACACGTCCACCACGCGGCCCTTCTGGTGAGCGCCCACGCTGACGCCGCCGCCCAGATGGCAGACGATCAGGTTCACGTCCTCGTACTTCTTGCCCAGCTCCCTGGCGGCCTTGCGGCCGATGGACTTGTGGTTCAGGGCGTGGAACTGGCACAGGCGGCGGAACTCGGCAAAGCCGGTGTAGTGGGCGATCTCGGTCATCTCGTCCACGCACACGGGGTCAACAAAGAAAGCGGGAATGCCCACCATGTCGCCCAGCTTCTTGGCCAGATACGCGCCCAGGTTGGAGGGATGCTCGCCGTAGGGCGCGGTCTCCACATCGTGCATCACCTTGTCGTTGACGGCGTAGGTGCCGCTGGGGATGGGACGGTACAGACCGCCGCGGCCGCACACCGCGTCAAAGTCCTCCAGCTTATAACCGGCCTCGGTGACAGCGTTCAGGATGGCGGTCTTGCGGTAGTCCGCCTGGTCGATGACCCGCTCGAACTGATCCAGCTCTTCGGCGGAGTGGTCAATGCCCAGCTTGAAAAGCTGCTGGTCTTCATCGAACACGGCGATCTTGGTGCTGGTGGCGCCGGGGTTGATGACAAGGATCTTCATATGGGGGTTCCCTCTCTTTCTCTTACGGTATCGAATACTTCGTCAAAAATTTCACCGAATCACTTAATGAACTATTCACAGTATGGCACTTTCCATCGGGTTTGTCAACGGCGTTTTCCCGTTGTGTCGGACGCTTTGAAAAATATCGGCGTTGTGAACAAAAAAAGGGGGTGCTCAGTCGTGAAAACGACCAAGCGCCCCAATGGCACTATGCATTTCGCGGTGCGCGAGTCCGCCATAGCAACAGCCCGCCGCCCAATATGGACAGCAGCGCGATGACCTGAGACACGGAGAGGATGCCGATGAAACCCCGATACGTGTCGCCCCGAAAAAATTCCAGCACGAACCGCCCCACGCTGTACACCAGCAGATACCAGCCCAGCATCCGCCGACCATCCATTCCCCGCCGCGACATCTGCCACAGCAGAAAGAACAGTCCGAACACCAGCGCTGCCTCGATCAGCTGCACCGGCAACAGCGGCACGCCGTTGGGCGCGATCTCCGAGTGGGCAAAGGCAATGCCCAGCCGCTCCGACGGCTTTCCATAGCAGCAGCCCACGCAGAAGCAGCCCAATCGGCCGAACCCGTGGATCAGCGGCACGATCGGCAAATAGGCTCTTGCCAATAAAGCAAATTGACATCCTGCCAACTTTGCATAAAGCCAAACGGCTGACAGAATACCATACAGGCCGCCATAAAAGACAAAGCCCGCATATAAATACTTACGGAAAAACGCCCCGATATCAGATGTCAGCAGAGGCAGATCTGCCCGCAATTCCGGGAGTACCGTCAGCAGCGACAGCAGCTTGGCGCCCACAAACATGCCAAGCAGGCCATAAATAAATACCAACTCCGCGTCAGCCGCTGTCTCCGGAAAGCGCTTTTCCGCCCTGCGCAGATACAGAACCGCCAGCGCGGTTCCCAAAGCAGCCATCACACCGTACATAGCCACACGGTGTGCAAAAATAGTAATATAAGGCAGCATACAACTCCATAAAAACGATACGCTGTGCCGCCGCGGCACAGCGTATCGCCTTTGCATAAGCAGTTCGTTTGATTAATAGAGCATACCAGCGGCGCCAATAGCACCAGCGCAAGCCACGCAAGCCACAAAAGCGATACCGCCACCGATCAGGCCGATCAGGGACAGCACGAAACCGGCAGTACGCAAGCCGCCCATAAAGCCAGCCTTCTTCGCATTACCAGCGCAAACCAGACCCACGATGCCCAAAATGACAGACACGATAGACGTGTAGCCAAAGAACCACAGCACAACAGCGATAATACCCAGTACCAAGCTGGCAACTGCTGCGCCCTTGCCGGGGACATTCTGATTGTTTTCCATATTGTTTCTCCTTTCACACAAGTATGCTTATTATAGAAGAAATTTGTCGAAATGTCAACAGATATTCTTGCTTTTGTCACATTTATTTTCTAATCTCCCAAAAATTTCCTGTTTTTTTCTTGCCGAGCGGAAAATAAGCGCCACGCTCTGTTATTCGTACTTTCCCCATCCCCGCAGCAGGATCTCCGCCATGGCGATGCCCCGCTGGGCGATATCGAAGTTCCCCTCGTAGATGCGCCACTCCAGCAGCGTGCCGCGGTGCAGCGTCACCAGATACTCCACTGCCATGTCGCCGTCATACCGGGCATCGATAAAGCCGTCCCGGCGGCACAGCTCCACCAGCTCCGACAGCACACGGAAGTAGATGCGGTGCTCGTTGCGCTGCAAGGCACCTTGCTCCGGATACTTCATGGCGTGGATGAACGCCTTGTACAGCACCGGGTCGCTGCTGCTGATCCGCAGGGACTGACCCACGAAGTCCAGCAGCTTTTCACGGGAAGTACGGGTACTGTCCGCCAGATATTCCGCCTCCAGCGTCAGGTACGCCGCGTCCACATGGCTGGTGACCTGAATGGCCAGCTCGTCCTTGCTCTTGAAGTAATGGTAGATATTGCCCACGGAGCAGCCCGCCTTCTGGGCGATCTCCTCCACGGATACATTTTCAAAGCCCTCCCGGTCAAACAGATCCAGCGCCACATTCTGGATGCGGCTACGCATCTCCAGCGCCTGCTGCTTGCGGGGGGTGAGTCTTTCTGCCATAATCAGTGAACCCCTCAATGAATTTTCCCAAATCCTATCATAACGTGAAACCGGAACGGTGTCAAGTATTTGTCTGTTTACATTGCGAAAGTCGGGGGATTTCGTCCCTGCGGGGACGATACACTTTTGCCCGCAGCGGCAAAAGTGCCCAAAAACGCTGCTTAAACCTGCGGTTTAAGAATCCGCCCGCGCTATACCGCATTTTTCATTGGTACACAGTCACAAATACGTACACGCCATAGCGCGCCGGGAGGTAAAGGAACCGGAGAGCGAAACATCTTTTCCGCAATTATTCAAAAAATAGTAATGACTTTTCCCACCATATAGGGTACAATGTAACGCAAAGTCCCATTCAAACCAACAGGAGGAACCATCCTTGAAAAAGCTCTATGACGCGGTGCAGCGCTTCTGCGCCCGACACCCCCGTTTCGGCATCCCCAATCTGATGCTCTACATCGTGGCAGGCAACGTGATCGTCTATCTTCTGATGATGTTCACCCAGGCCAACGACGCCAACGCCTTGGCGTTCCTGACGCTGAACACCTCCGCCGTGCTGAAGGGCGAGCTGTGGCGCATCATCACTTATGTGTTCGTTCCCACCAGCAGCGGCATCTTCTGGCTGCTGATCAGCCTGTATTTCTACTACTGGATCGGCTCCACGCTGGAGCGCCAGTGGGGCACCGCCAAGTTTACCCTTTACTACATCAGCGGCGTGCTGCTGACGGCAGTCGGTGTGCTGATCGCCAGCCTGATCTCCGGACAGAGCTACACCGTGGCGGGCTCCTATTACGTGAACCTGTCCATGTTCTTCGCCTTCGCGTTCCTGTTCCCGGATACGCAGGTGCTGCTGTTCTTCATTGTCCCCATCAAGATGAAATGGCTGGCCTATCTGGACGCGGCGCTGTTCGCCGTTGACGTGGTGCGCAGCCTGCTGGCGGGCAACTGGGGTGGCGCGCTGCTGCCGGTGATCGCTCTGCTGAACTTTGCCGTGTTCATCTGGCCGGAGGTACATTACATGGCCGACCGCGCCGCCTACCGCCACCGTCCCCAGACGGTGCAGTTCAAGCGGGCGGCTCAACAGCAGCAAAAGCAGGAACAACAGCAGGGCTATCATCACAAGTGTGCCGTCTGTGGCCGCACGGATACCGATTATCCCGACCTGCAGTTCCGCTATTGCAGCAAATGCGCCGGCTATCACTGCTTCTGTCAGGATCACATTTTTACCCACGTCCACTTCACGGAGTGAAAACGTTTTATGGGAAAGCTTGTCATTTCTCTGACGTATAAAAAAGAGCCCTGTTCCTTGCGGAACAGGGCTCTTTTTTACTCTTTAGTGGGTCTTTGCGGTGGTGTCGGTCTTGGTGGTGGTCGTGCCAGCGGCAGCCGCAGCGTCCTTCAGGGGCCAGGTGGTGGGATCGGCGGTGTCCTCGATCATCTTGCAGACGATCAGATAACGGTGGTTGTCGTCGCCATTCTTGCACACCGACAGGATCAACACCCGGTCGCCGGCCACAGGCTTATTGGCCTTGTCCAGATTGGTGGTGCCGTCCGTCTCCTTCCACAGCTGGTCGAAGAAGCTGTTGAACACATCGGCGTTGGTAAAGTCGTGGTAGTAAATGATGTGGCTGGTATCATACTGCACGCCGCCCACGATCTGATAGGTCACGCGGCGATCCTTCTGATACATATACACCAGATGCTGCTCGCTGAAATCCAGATTCTTCAGCATGCTCTGCAGGCCGCCGAACATGGTGCGGTTGGCCTGATTGTGGCCGTACAGCACGGTGACGGGATCGTTCAGGTCACGGCTGTTGATGGTCTTGCCCTCGCAGGTAGCCTCGCTGAAAATGGTGCCGGCCTTGTTGCTGTTGCCGTCCAGATCACGGCTGAGGTAGTAGTTGCGATCCGTGGGATGCTGCGCCACAGGGTAGGACAACTCGTGGTCGGTGCCCAGGATCTTGGAGAAGTCGGGAACCTCCAGCCATGCGTACACATCCTTGTACTTGGCGAAGGTGGCCTCCATGTCCTTGGGCTCCACAACGGGAGCGGGCTCTACGCGGTTTTCGGTGTCGTCCGGCTCCACGACAGGGGGATTGCCATTGGCGTCGTCGGAGTTGTCGGGCGTCCTGTCGCCGCCGCAGCCCACCAGCGCCAGCGCCATCACCAGAGACAGGAGCAGAACCAGCAGCCGGGAAAAAGCGCGCCCGTTCACGGGGGAAGTCTGAACAAAGCAATCGTTATATTCTTTCATTCTTTTTTCTCCTTTCGCGTGGCCGGGAAACGTGCCGCCCGGCTCGTGGAAAACAGCGCCGCCCATCAGGTCACAGCGCTTAAAACCATCTTACCATATTATGGCCCCAAAAGCAACCATAATTTTCTCGACCAACGGGAGAGAATGGAAAGAACTACCAGCTCAAGGGGCGGTTCCACGCGGCGAAAAGTGCCTCAAAACGGGCCTTTTGCGCGGGCGTCATGCGGTTTTTGTACTGATTCAGCAGCGTATCGGCCTGCTGGGCGTTTCCGCTTTTCAGATAGTTGTTCATGGCCCGCTCCAGACTTTCCGCCGCCGTGGAGCTCAGCGAGGCGGTGTTGCCGATGCTGGACAGGGCGCTCTCGTCCGTCTTGGAGGTGTGCAGACCCTTCTGCTCGGCGGCGGCCTTGTCGGCGAAATAGTCCAGCAGCAGCTGGTAATTCTTCAAGTCGCGGCTGCTGATCTGGTCGTAGCGGCTCTGGGCCTGCGAGACCTCCTTCTGCCACGCGCTCACCAGATCCTGCCAGCGGCCGTAGGCCTCCTCGTCCTGCCCCTGCAGCAGCTTATAGCGGTCCAGCAGCGCGTCGCCCTCGTCGCGGTAGCGGCTGTAGGCGGCGGATTGCAGCTGGGGCAGCACGTCGGACAGCTGCTGCAAATACCGCTGATAGGACTGCTGGGCGGCGGACTGTGCGTAGCTGGAGCCGTAGCCGCCGGTGAGGTGGGCAGTCTGGCCCAGCGTGTCGGCCATGGCGGCCCGGCCCTGTCGGGCGTATTGCAAGGCGTAGGACTGGTACGCCGCGTCGGAGCCGGGGTCATAGGAAAAGCCGGGACGGCTGCTGATCTCCTGATACAGCGCGTCCAGCTGCGCCGTGAAATCGGATTCGTAATCGCCGGGGCGCAGCTGCGCCAGACTGTCCAGCAGCGCCTGCTCCGCCTCCACGTCGCTGGAGGGCGTGTAGCCCTTTTCCAGCCGATCCAGCGCGGCGGCGGTGCCGTCGGATACCTTGCCCAGCGGCAGGTTGGTGGACGTACTGGTCTTGCCGGAGCTGCCGCCGCCGGTGTAGCTGCCGTTGCTGCTGCTGCCGTTCTGACCCAGCAGACTGCCCCATGTCTCCGGGCCCGCGATGCCGTCCAGCTTCAGGTTGTACCGCTTCTGATAGTCCCGGACGGCGGCGCGGGTTTTTTCACCGAAGATGCCGTCCACGGCCAGACCGTAGCCGTGCTGGTTCAAAATCGTCGGCAATTTCGAGACGGCGCTGCCGGTGGAGCCGAAGCCCACCTGACGGTAAGTAGATGCCATAGAAAAACCTCCTAATATATATAGTATTCAGCTTACCCGCTGCCACACGTACACCGCCAGATAGGGCGGCAGGATGCCGACGGCTTCTCCACCGCCGCAGGGCTGGGAATCCAGATCCACCGTGTGGTCGTGGTTGATGCAGATGGCGCTGGTGGTCAGCTCGCGTCTTCCGGTGCCGCCGCTCCAGCTTTCCGCATAGGCCTCGCCGCCGGAGCCGCCCTGGATCACGTTGGGCACGCCGTGGTCGTGAGTGGTGGAGTCCACGCTGGTGAAGCCCTCCACGTGATGGATGTGGGGCGGCAGCTGCTGCTCCGTCAGCGTCAGCGCCGCCTGACCACCGGTGGCTCCGGCGGCATAGGTCTGGCCTGCCGCCAGCAGGAAGCGATCCTCGATCCGCTGCCACGTGCCGCCCAGCGTCGTGCCGGGGTCTGTTTCGGCGGTGGACAGGTACAGCGACCCGATGGGATACAGCAGATCCACCAGCGTCCTGCCGCCTACGGTGAGGCTGCCCGCTGCCAGCTGACCTACCACCGTCATGTCGCCGTCGAAGCTGGCATCCCACGCGCATTGCAGCGCGGCGCTGTCCGCCAGCTTGCCGAAGGCGGCGCCTACGCCGCCGCTGCGCAGGTGGAAGGCCACCGACGCGTTGGAGGACGTATAGCTGACGGCCCGGACGCTGCCCACCGTGTCCACGGCGGACAGCTCCACCTCATAGGTGGTGTCCTTGTCCAGCGAATCCGCGATCTGCGCGGTCAGACCGCTGACCAGCGTGGTGTAGCCGCCGTACACGCTGCCCACCGGGCGGTAACGGGCCCGCAGTGTCACGGTGTTGCGGCCGTCCAGCGGCCAGCAGGAGCCAGCGGCCTTTACCTGCAGACACGCGCCGCCGCTGTCCTCCACACCGGCGGCGTTGCACCGGTAGGCTACCGACGTCCGCAGCGACGGTGTCTGGTAATCGAACACCGCCACAGGAGCGGCGGACACTGTGGTGGTGCGTCCCCGGGAGTCCGTCACCACGGCGGCAGGCGTCAGGGTGCCCGCCATGCCGATGGGCGCGGTCACGCCGGAAAAGCCGCTGACGGTCTGTCCTGCAAAGGTGAAGCGGCAGCTTTTCAGTGTCGCGCCGCCTACGGCACTGGCCTCCACCGCGTATTGCAGGCAGCTCATGCCCCGCACCCACAGTCCCCATTGCTCCAGCAGGGCGTTGTCGTTCACCAGCGCCACCGTCAGCGTGGCGCTGGGCCGCATGCTGTCCGGCACATAGGCGGTGAAGTCGTAGGTCTTGACGCAGAATTCCGGGTTGCTGAGCTGCTCGAACCTGCTGGTGTAGGCCACCGTCATGGTCAGCGTTCCCGTGCCGGACACGCTGTCGGGAATGGCCAGCGACAGGCTCTCGTTCGGCGTCCACTGGAACACCACGCGGGTATCGTCCTGCGAGACGATCATCAGCTCCGGTGCGGTCAGGTTGACAGTGACGCCCTGAAATTCGCAGCGGAAGCGGAAGCTGTACTGGGACGAGGGGCGCGTTACCGCGATGGTGTTGGGCGCACCGATGGTGATATCGCCCCAGGACAGCGTGAAATCTTTTTCTGTTACGGCCATGGTGTTATCCTCCGATCCATTTGAATGCCAGGCCATTGCCGCTGTCCATGCGCCAATGGCCGATGCTGATGCTGTCCAGCACGGTGATGTTGGTGATATACAGCCGGTTGTTGGACACATAGGCGATCTCCGTGCTGTCCTGCCAGAAGCTGAGACGCTGGGCGGTGAACACCGCCCGGAAGTTGTTCTGCTCCACCACCTGCTGGCCGTCGATCTCCGTGGTGGTCAGGTTTTGTCCCACCGCTACGCCGTAAACCGGTGCGGGGCCGTCGTAGTAGACGATGCCGGTGCGGATATAGCCCTCCGTGTCCAGCTTATAGGTGGAAAAGGCGGCATCCACCGCCGCCACGTTGGCGGCCAGATCGCTGCAAAAGCTGTAGTACTGGGTCAGCGCCTCCGGATTGGCCTCCAGATAGGCACTGAGCCGCTGCACGTAGGTGCCGAACTGGGAGGAGGCCACGTACTCCTCGCTGAGCCGTGTCTCCAGCTGCTCCATGTTCCGTGACACCTGTTTGGCGGTCTTGACGATCATGGCCCGCAGGTTCTGGAACTGCTCCGCGTTCTCCAGCGCCGCTTTCCCGGCGGCGGACGCCGCGCCGCCGCTCTTTCGCTGCTGGCCGCTGCCGCTTCCGTTGCTGACCGTGCCACCCTCCAGCGCCGACAGCGCCATGTTCAGCTGCTGGGCCATCTGGAACAGGTAGGAGTACTGCTGGGTCAGCTGCTGCTGCACCGACCCGTTGGGATAGGGCGGCATGAGAAGCTCGCTCATGGCAGGTCACTTCCTTTCTCATACACGGCGCTGACGCTGTAGATCCGGCAGTTGCCGTGCCCCTCCAGCCGCAGCCGCAGCTGGGGACACCGCACCGGCCGCACCGCCAGCAATCCCGCCCGCAGACGCTGCTCTCCCTTCAGCTCTCCGGCGTATTGCCAGTGCCGCCCCTCGTCATAGCTGACGTAGGCTTTCACCCACGCGCCGTACTCCGGCAGCAGCCGCAGCTCGACGCGCTGCAAATACTTCTGCTCCGGCGTGTCCAGCCCCAAATCGCCGGTCTCGGCGTACCAACCGATGTCCGTCTCGTCTGCCTCGCTGCCGCCCTGCAGCGCCGTCACGCCGTCCGTCGTCAGGCCGTACAGCACGCCGCCGGACAGGGCGAACTGCTTCACCCGCAGGCCGTCCTGCCGGAACCACAGCTTCCGGGCGGTATCGTAAACAAATAGGTGATCCGCGCCGTTTCGCCGCGCCGACAGCCAGTAGTGACCCTCCGCCGCCCCGCCCACGGCGCTTTCGTACCGCTTATCGCCGAAGGCGGCGGATACCAGCTGGGGCATGCTGCCGTCAAAGGCGTACACGCCGCCTGCACCGTGAAAATACAGCACGCTGTCCACCACCGCCAGAGAGCGTCCACTGCCCTGCCTCACGCCGGGGCATTGCAGCGACGTAATCTGGTGCGCGCCGGAGGCGCTGATGTACAGCCGCTCCATGCTGTTCTCCTTGAAAAACAGCACCGTGCCCAGATAGGCCGCCGCCCCGGTGAACACGCCGTCGCTGCCCCGGTTGGCGGCGTAGCTGTCGGTGGACAGCCCGGCGAAGGTGTTCCAGTTGCGGAAATCCCCCAGTGCGCTGCCGTACACGGCGTTGACGCTCTGGCCGTCCACGATGCCGTACTTGCAGCCCCACAGCCGGTTGCCGCACTCCACCACAAAGTCCATGTCCGGCACATAGCGCCGCACCGTCACAGCGGTGGTCTGCTCCCCCTCAATGGCGGCCACCGTGCCGATGACGATGGCATTGTCGCTGCATTGCAGCAGCGTCCATGTGCCGTCCGCCGCAGCGCCGGTGCAGCCGGAGAGGGTCACGCCGTCCCCAGCGGAGAAGCCCGTTCCGATGCCTGCGGAGCTGAGCTTCAACGCGGCGTCATCCACCGCCTGCCACATCACGCCGTCATAGCGCATCAGCGCCGCGCCGCTGCCGGTGTCCAGCCACAGGTCGCCGCTTTCGGCGCTGGCGGGAGCCGCCGCCCCGGTGGTATAGCCCTCGTATTCCGTGCCGTCAGCGCGGCACAGGGCGTAGGTGACGGCGCCGGTGGTCTGAATGGCGTTTTCCAGACTGCCCCGGTCGCTGAGGTTCTGGGTGTTGACGTATTTCTTGTCGGGCCAGATCAGCAGATATGCGCCCATGCTGACCAGCTGCTTTTCACCGTCCGTCAGCGCCAGATCGATGGCCAGACCGTTGCTGTACAGCGTCCTGCCGTCCACCCAGATCAGGCTCTCCTTGGCGGCAAGGCCGTTGGGCTTGTCCAGCGCCGCGATGGTCTTGCGCTTTTCCCGCACCGACAGCGTGGGATAGCCGTCCCCTGTCAGGTTCTCCATCCGGGCAAAGGAGCCCAGCGGCGCACGGCGCCGCGCGTCATAGCCCCCAAACTTGCTGACCGTCACGCGCTGCTGCGCCGGCGCCTTGAATTGTGATAGAAACATGCCGTTCCTCCTTTCTTGCACGGGGCGGGAGGAAACCCCTCCCGCCCCGCCGTGTTAGCATAGCTTTAATGCTCTGACGCCCCGCTCCGGCGCTGTGGTGCGGCATACGTAGTCCCGATAGGTCAAAAGACCGTTGTTCCAGTTGGCAGCGGCGCTGTTGTACCGGGCCATTTCGCCGTTGCAGTAGTGGATCTGCGCCTCCACATAGTGGCGGTACAGCTCGTCGTAGGGAGCCTCCACTGACAGCGCCGAGCCGTCCTCCAGCTCCGCCAGCTTACCCGTCACCCGGCAGACCTCCCGCAGCACGAAACCCTCCGCCTGCGCCAGCCACCGCAGCTTTTCGCTGTGGGTGTACTGGTTGGGCACCAGCGCGTCCACCTGCTCCAGAACCTGTCCGGCTGTGATATTTGCCATGGCCGACCCTCCTCAGTCGGCCATTCTGTCCACGTAGCGGCGGGCTTCCTCCTGCATCATGCGGCGGTTTTCCAGCACCTCGCTTACGTAGTCGGGCACGTCCACCTGCGCACCCTTCATGATCTTCCAGCTGCGGCCGTTGACGGAGACGATCACAAAGTTCTCCCCCTGCTTGCGGCCTCGGGGGATGGTCAGCGCCACCATCCGTTCCGTCATGTCCTGCTTTTTTGCCATATTGCGTTCCTCCTTGTATTAGTTAGCGGCGTCCTCGCCGGAATAGCTGCTGCCGCACTCCACACGGACGATGTACTCATCGTACAGGATGGCGGCGGCGTGGATGCCCTTCCAGCCCACGCTGGAGCGCTGATCCAGCGGATCGGCGGTGCCGGAGGAGCCGCGGGGCTTCACGATGACCTCGGTGCCTTCGCTGAGATCCACCACGCCGTAAGCGCCCTTGCCCACGAACAGGCAGCCGTACACGGCCAGACCCTCCTTGCCACCCTCGCCGGGATAGATCACCGCGTTGTCCGCCACGGTGACGGCCTCCTCCAGCGTCAGCTGGCTGACGGTGTTGGATACAACTTTAACGCGCTTGCCGCCGCACAGGACGTAGCGGCCTGCCAGTGCGCCGGCGGCCACCGTGCCGCCGTCAAAGCTGACGGTGGTGGAATTGCTGGCGGCGGCGCTGGCGGTCAGGGTGCGGCTGTCGCTGGCCAGATCGTCGCCGCGGAAGATCTTGGCCTCGGTGGTCTCCACGAAACGCACGCCGTGCAGCTCGCCGATCTCGCCGGAGAACAGCTCCGTGGCGGCGGCGTACTGATGGGCGGCCACCCAGTCGGGGTCGTTGCGCAGGTCGAAGGCCACGCTGGGGTGGATGATGCACACGTACTTGCCGTCAAAGGTGGGGGCGTTCATCTTCTTCAGCTCCGTGGCGGCGCGGGCCACCAGCTCAGCGGTCATCACGCAGCTCTTGTCCAGATCGCGGCGGTACAGCACGTCCACCTTCTTGCCATCGGCGTCCTTTCCGGGGGCGTAGATGACGTGAGTGCCCTGCTGGATCTCATTGCGGGTCACGGTGTCCAGCGTCAGACCCATGTTGGCGCCGTGGCGGTCGGTGATCTCCAGCACCACGTCGTCGATGGCGGTCAGATCCAGCATATCGGACACGGTGGTGTAGTCGCCGTACTGGCTCAACTCCTTGGTGATGTAGCTGACGGTGATGCCGCTGCCGTCGGGGGTCACGCCCTCGGTCAGCGGAGTCAGCGCCTTGTCAAAGGAGCCGAACTTGCGCCACTCCACGGTCTTGCCGCCGCCCACAGGCAGAGGCTTGGTGGCGGCGAACTGGTTGTGCACCAGCGCGGGCTTGGCGTTTTCCAGCAGCTCCATGCCGTAATAGATTTTCATTTCGGCGCTCAGACTCTGGGTGCCGGTGGTCTGTACGTTGCTGTCAGCGAAGCGCTGCAGATCAAAGGTGTGTGTCATTGCCATAGTGATACTCTCCTTATTTTAATAATGTAGTGTGAAAAATCCGCTGCTCCCCGGCGTCAGGAGCGCCTTACGCCCGAATAGGGGAAGTGCCGTCCGCGGTAGCCCGCGACCCCGCCCGGAATTCCGGACATCTATATGAAAAGCCTGCCCTGCCCACCCCACCGCTAAATGGCAAGGTATCGTCAAACCGTCATAGGGGCAGACAACTCTGTCCGCCCGTTTTGGAAAATTCCGTGCCTCCGGGCACGGGTCACTTTTGGCCGCTGTTCCAAAAGTGACCAAAAGAACAGCCAGAAACCCAGGTTTCTGGACTTCCTGCACGCTGTACTGATTACGAATCTGCGGCCTTGTACCACGCGTTCACAGAACATGGCTGTTTTCGTTGCGTATGACGTATCGCCTGTCCTTCCTGCGCCGCTGCCGCTCACGCTCTCAACGGTAGAACCCAAAACGTTATTCGGCGTAAGTATCAGCGGTAGCGGCGCGGGAGCAGAGACGATCCCTTTAACCGAAACGAAAAAGGAAATATTACGCGAACGTGTGGCAGGCAGTTACAATGCTGTTTGCACGATAGCGCGCAAGGAAGTGAAGAAACCATCGGTTTCTTCCGGCTCTTTTGGCTACTTTTCCAGCTGTTGGGAAAAGTAGCCCGCCGGAGGCCGTCCTCGCCCCGGAGGGCGAAACGCCCCCTCAAAACCGGATCTTCTCCCCCCGCTGCACCCGTCTCCGGATATCCGCCAGCTGGGCGGAGTCCAGCGCCTTGGGATCGGTGCGGGTCACGGCGCTGCTGCTGTGTCCGCCGTTCTCCGCTACGCGCCGTCCGCCGCTGGCGATGGCGCGGCTGCACTGCTCCGCCGCCCGCTTTGCGCCGTAGCGCATGGCCTGCGCCAGCAGCTCGCGGCTGTGCACCACCTCATAGGCGGTGCGGCCATCCACGCCCGCCGCGATCAGGCGGCCAAAGGCCGGATCGCGCATCTCCCGCTGCCAGTCGAAGCCGCCGTATACCCGACGGATGTCCTCCGCCTGACGGGCAAGGCGCTCCACGCAGCCGTTTTCAAAGCTGCGCTGCTCCGCCGCCTGACGGCGCAGCGCCTCGTTTTCCTGCCGCAGCGAGCGCAGCCGTCCGTCCAGGATCTTCTGCACCCGCTGCTGAAAGGGCTGCTTGCACCGTCCCTGGATCAGCTCCTCAAATTCGGCGGCGCTGTCCGTCTCCGGTGTGGTCTGGGTCACTTCCTGTTCCTCATGCATGGCTGTCCCTCCTTGTCCGCAGGTCTTTCACCTTCACATAGTCTCCATAATGCTGCTCCAGCAGAAGCACGCCCTGCCGCGCCACCTCCAGAATTTCGCTGTCCGCCTCCGTGATGAGGGAGCAGAACCCGTTTCCAAAATAGCCCAGCAGCAGCCTGTCCTGCCGCTCCAGTGCGGCGGCGGTGGCCTCCATCAGAATGCTGACGGCGGCGCACAGAATGTCCTGCCCTCTTGGGCCGCTGCCGCTGTGACCCCGTGCCCACAGGGCGTTATCCTTCAGCGTGACGTGAATCATCGGGGCCGCACCACCTCTCTGGACTGCTGGCGGCTGCGCTCCATGGCGCTGTGGCTCTCCTGCACCGCCTTTCCCGCACTGGCTGCGGCGTTCTGACCGCCGCCCTGCTCCGCCGACAGACTCTCCGCCAGATGGGTGCCCTTCGCCTCGTCCACCACCTGCGCCAGCTGCAAAAGCTGCTGCCGCAGCGCCGCAATCTGCCGGACCTGGGTCTGACCGCCGGAGATCACCCGTGCCAGCTGATCCTTGTTTTTGAACTCCATCAGCTCCAGACACCGCAGCGCCTGATCCGCCAGATCGTCCCGGAAGAAGCCCATCTGAAACAGCTGCAAGGCCAGCTGATTGGCCTCCGCCGTGCGATAGGGGCTCTCCCGCTCCGCGCCGATCTCCAGATCGAACTCCGGCACCCGGTAGGACACGGTCACGCCGTCGTCCATCACTCTGGGCTGCAGGCCGCTGTGGTCATAGCTGACGAACTCCTCCGTCCCCATGGCGCCCAGCAGCCGGAACTGCCGGGGAAGCTCATAGAATTGGCGGATCAGCTCGATGCACAGCGTCACCACGTCGGCAAAGGCCTCGTACCCGTCGTCGATCATGTTGCGGCTCAGCTTGCCGCTGCTCTCCTGCAAGGCGGCGATGGCGGTGCCTGCCGTTACGCCGGAGGCGGTGCCGCCGTTGGCCACGTCCCGGTTGCCTGCCGTTTCCTTCATCTCGCCGATCTTGTTGTTCAGGATCGCCACATACACGCTGTCCAGACTGCCCGCCCGGATCGGCGCGATGGAGTCGCTGCCCAGATTGCCGTTGGTGTGGACAAAGGGCCGCGTCCAGTCGGCGTACTCGTTTTCGTTCACCGCGCCGTCGGAGCGGATGAAGAACCGGGGCGTGGCGTTGGCCAGCGTGTTTTTCAGGATGGCCTGATTCATCAGGTCGATCTGCTTCTGGGGGCTCTTGCACAGGTCGATGTAGCCGTAGCCGCAGGGCGTCCCCTCCTCCGGGAACAGCACGTCGAACACGAAGGGGTATTTCCCGTGGTCGTACCAGCCCCGCTGGGCCATGCTGGGGCCGCAGGGCACCTGCCCCATCACGGGACGGCCATTTTCGTCCGCGCCCATCAGTTGCGTCTCGGTGGGCTGAACCGTGTCGTTCTCCGTGGCATACAGCACCGTTTCCCCCACGTACTTGCAGTATTGCAGTACCTTTCTGCCCTCCATGTTGGTGTGATAGTACCAGTCCACCACCAGCGACTTGTTGCTGGTGTCCACCGTGTCGTCATAGAGATAGCGGCTCAGGGTAAAATTACCCCGCCCCAGCTTGCCCTCCAGCTGGGGATACTCCGCCAGCAGCTTGTCGTTGTCCACCAGCTCCGTGGAGAAGAAGTGGGCGCTGTCCTGAATGTCCGTCACGCCCGGCTCCCAGAACAGGTTCAGCAGATCCATCCGCTTCACGCTGATGTCGCCCAGCCCGCCCAGCTTCGTGCCGTCCCAGAACACGCCGTACACGGCGCAGCCGGACTTCAGCTTGTACCACCAGGCGGAGGAATACGTCCGCTTGAACTGGTTTTTCTTCAGCACCACCGGCAGAATGCGGCTCAGCCGCTGAGCCTCCTGCCGGTCGTCCGGCTCACGGGGCAGCACCGTGGGAGCGGGATAGCAGTCCATGGCGTCGGCGTGCTTGGACAGGATGCAGTTCACCAGCCAGCCGCTGGCGGGCTGGGGGTCGCCGCTGTTGCCGCCCTGCCCCTCCTTTTCCATCTGCTCCCAGTGGCGCAGCTTCCAGAACTGCTCGTTGTCGATGATCCGCTGCTCCAGCCGGGTCTTGCCCTCCTTGTACTTTTTCAGGATGCCGTTGGCTCTGCGCAATTCCTCCGCCCCGATTTTGGGCCGCACCGGAAGCGCGCCGTCCGCCGCCGCCATGGCTGCCGCCGCGTCACGGGCAATGACGGACTGCGCCGTATCGTTGTGTTCCATAAGTACCTCCTTGTCGATGTAGGATGCCGTGGAAGTTCCTCCACGTCCCTGCGGCGTCACGGCGCCAACGTTGCCCTCGGATGGGCAACGCCCGGTAAAAAACTGGTAAATTTTTTGTAACATCTCCAGAACAGGCGGAAAATGCCGCCGTCCGTGTCCCTTTGCAAGCTTGACGGCGGCGGCGTACCGATGTATAATAAACTGATTTATTATCTGTATGGAGGACATGGGGTTATGTGGATCGCGGACGGCTGGCAGGATTATGAATTGCTCTCCTGCGGCGGCGGAGAAAAACTGGAGCGTTGGGGGCGGCAGATTTTGGTGCGGCCCGACCCGCAGGCTATCTGGGAGGCGGACAAGCGCTCGAAGCTGTGGCGGCAGGCCAACGCCCGTTATAGCCGCAGCTCCACCGGCGGCGGCCATTGGGAGAAGAACGACCTGCCCCAGAGCTGGCCCATCCGCTATAAGGAACTGACCTTTCAGGTCAAGCCCATGAACTTCAAGCATACGGGTCTGTTCCCGGAGCAGGCCGCCAACTGGGACTTTGCCATGAACGCTATCCGTCAGGCAGGACGGCCCATCCGTGTGCTGAACCTGTTTGCCTATACCGGCGGCGCCACCGTAGCCTGCGCCAAGGCGGGTGCCAGCGTCTGCCATGTAGACGCAGCCAAGGGTATGGTGGCGTGGGCGAAAGAGAATGCCAAACTCTCCGGCCTTGCCGACGCGCCCATCCGCTGGATCGTGGACGACTGCGCCAAGTTCGTGGAGCGGGAAATTCGCCGTGGCAAGACCTACGACGCCATCATCATGGATCCTCCCAGCTATGGCCGGGGCCCCTCCGGCGAGGTGTGGAAGCTGGAGGACAGCCTGTATCCCTTCGTGAAGCTGTGCATGCAGGTGCTGTCGGATAAACCCCTGTTTGTCATCATCAACAGCTATACCACCGGCCTTGCACCCTCTGTGCTGGGCTATATCCTGCACCTGCTGGCCTGCCAGCGCTTCGGCGGCAAGGTCACGTGGGACGAGTTGGGCCTGCCCTGTACCGAGTCCGGCATGGCGCTGCCCTGCGGCGCCACAGGCCGCTGGGTCAGCGAATAACATAAAGGAAACGAGCGCAACTATGTCAACAATGCTGCAAACCGAGCATCTCTCCTTCACCTATCCGGCGGAGGAGGGACAGACCTCCACCGTCGCGCTGGAGGATGTATCGCTGTCCATTGAAAGGGGCAGCTTCGTGGTGGTGCTGGGCCATAACGGTTCCGGCAAATCCACTCTGGCCAAGCATATGAACGCGGTGCTGCTGCCCAGCGGCGGCACGGTGTATGTAGAGGGCATGGACACCAGGGACGAGGCCCTGCTGCTGGAGATCCGCCGCCGCGTGGGCATGGTGTTCCAGAACCCGGATAACCAGATCGTTGCCAACGTGGTGGAGGAGGACGTGGCCTTCGCCCCGGAGAATCTGGGCGTCCCCAGCGAGGAGATTCGCCGCCGCGTGGACGACGCGCTGGCGGCGGTGGGCATGTCGGAATTCACCCGCCATGCACCCCATCTTCTCTCCGGCGGACAGAAGCAGCGGGTAGCCATCGCCGGTGTCATCGCCATGGCCCCGGAGTGTATCGTGCTGGACGAGGCCACCGCCATGCTGGACCCTGCCGGACGGCGCGAGGTGCTCTCCGCCATCCGCGCGTTAAATCAAGAGCGGGGCATCACCGTGGTGCTCATCACCCACCATATGGACGAGGCCATGGACGCCGACCGTCTCATCGTCATGAACGACGGCAAGCTGGTGATAGACGGTGCTCCGGCGGAGGTGTTCACCCAGGTGGAAGCGCTCCGCGCCATGGGGCTTGCCGCTCCCGACACGGTGGAGTTGCTGTACGGCCTGCGTCAGGGCGGCATGGACGTGCCGCTGGACGCCCTGACGGTAGACGAGTGCGCCGATGCCATCTGCAAAGCCCTGCGATAACCGCTTTTCTGGTAGTCGTACTTTGTAATGCCTCCCTTGTGTAAAGGGAGGTGGCGTGAAGCGCCGGAGGGATTGTCGTAGGGGCGACCCTTGCGGTCGCCCGTCAACGGAGCGTATAGCCCACATAGGACAACCCCTCAGTCAGCCTTACGGCTGACAGCTCCCCTTACACAGGGGAGCCTTTGGAATGCGGCTTTCAGCAAAATAAATGAAACGAGGAACCCAACATTGGAACCCATCATTCGTGTCGATCATCTGACACATACCTATAGCGCCGGAACGCCCTTCCAGCGCAGCGCCGTCAAGGATATGTCGCTGGACATTCTGCCAGGCGAGTTTCTGGGCGTCATCGGCCATACCGGCAGCGGCAAATCCACCCTCATCCAGCACCTCAACGGCCTTTTGAAGCCTACGGACGGCCACATCTACCTGAACGGGCAGGATATCTGGGCCGACCCCAAGCAGATCCGTCAGGTGCGCTTCCATGTGGGGCTGGTGTTCCAGTATCCGGAGTATCAGCTTTTCGAGGAGACGGTCTATAAGGACGTGGCCTTCGGCCCCAAAAACATGGGGCTTGACGACGGGGAGATCGACCGCCGTGTCCGCCAGTCGGTGCAGGCCGTAGGTCTCAGCGCCGACGTGCTGGAGAAGTCCCCCTTCGCCCTGTCCGGCGGCCAGAAGCGCCGCGTGGCCATCGCCGGCGTCATGGCCATGGAGCCGGAGGTGCTGATCCTGGACGAGCCCACCGCCGGTCTTGATCCCCGGGGCTGCGAGGATATTCTCTCGCTCCTGCGCCGCTACCACACCCAGCGCGGCAGCACCGTGGTGCTGGTCAGCCACAGCATGGAGGAGATCGCCCGCAACGCCCAGCGCATCATTGTGCTGGACAAGGGCGTCGTCCGCATGCAGGGCACGCCAGCGGAGGTGTTCGCCCGGGCCCGTGAGCTGGAAGCTGTGGGCCTTGACGTGCCCCAGGTGACGAAGATTGCCCACGCCCTCCACGAAAAGGGCGTTGCCATCGACCCGGCGGTGTATACGGTGGAGGCGCTGCGGCAGCAGCTTCTCGCCCTGAAAGGGGGCCGCGACCTATGTTGAAAGATATCACCCTCGGCCAGTATTTCCCCGGTGATACTCTCATCCACCGGCTGGATCCTCGCACCAAGCTGCTGTGCGTCATCCTCTATATCGTGGCGCTGTTCAACGCCAAAAGCGTGCTGACCTACGCCATCGTGGCGGTGGTGCTGACTGTCTGCATCCTGATCTCCAAGGTGCATTATAAGGCCCTGACCCGCGGTCTGAAGCCGGTCTATATCATCGTGGCCTTCACCGCCATCATGAACCTGTTCTTTTCCGGCGGTACGCCGGTGGCGGACGTGTGGCTGCTGCGCCACATCACCTACGAGGGCATCCGCTCCGCCATCGCCATGGTACTGCGGATCGTCATGCTCATCATGGGCACCTTCCTTTTGACCTATACCACCAGCCCCATCAGCCTGACCGACGCGCTGGAGCACCTGCTGTCCCCGCTGAAAAAGCTGAAAATGCCCATCCACGAGCTGGCGATGATGATGTCCATCGCCCTGCGCTTCATCCCCACGCTGATCGAGGAGACGGACAAGATCATGTCCGCCCAGAAGGCCCGGGGCGCGGATTTCGAGTCCGGCAACATCTTCCAGCGGGCCAAGGCGCTGGTACCCATTCTGGTGCCGTTGTTCATCAGCGCCTTCCGCCGTGCCGACGAGCTGGCCACGGCCATGGAGTGCCGCTGCTACCACGGCGGCGAGGGCCGCACCGCCCTCCACGTCCTGCGCTATAAGACCGCCGATTATCTGGCGCTGGTCGCTTTCCTTGCCTTTACCGTGGGCATCATCGTTTTGAAGCACCTGGGACTGTGAGTCAGAGAGACACGGCATTTCGGAAAACGCCCCTACAGCCGACCACCGATAATGCGCCGCACCTTTCAAAGGCCCCCTCTGACGAGGGGGCTGTCACCGAAGGTGACTGGGGGAGAGAACGGCGTTTGTCAGACTTTTTGCGCTTTTGTCTCTCCCTCCGTCTCGCTTACGCTCGTCACCTCAGCTCTGCACGCCCCAGTGTGCGCACTGGGGTGCCTCGTCAGAGGGAGGCAATGAGCCATTACCTCTGCCACCCCACCCCATAAGGAGAACCTATGCGCAATATCGCCCTGACATTGATGTATAACGGCAGCGCCTACCACGGCTGGCAGGTGCAGAAAACGGAGGTCTCCGTGGCCCAGACGCTGGAGCGCGGTCTCAGCATGGTCTGCGGCCACGGCGTGAAGCTGACCGGCTGCGGCCGCACCGACGCCGGTGTCCACGCCGAGCATTACGTGGCCAATTTCCGCACCGATTCCCGCATTCCGCTGGATCGCCTGCCCTTTGCCGTCAATACCCATATCCCGGAGGATATCGCCGTCAAGGCCGCCTTTGAGGTGGCGGACGATTTCAACGCCATCGGCTCCTGTATCAAAAAGGAGTACACCTACCGTATCTATAACTCCCGCATCAAGAACCCGTTCTACGTGAACCGCGCCTATTTCTACCCCAAGAAGCTGGATGAAACGGTGATGGATCGTGCCGCCCGGATGTTCGAGGGCACCCATGATTTCGCCGCCGTCCGCTCTGTGGGCACCAATGTCCGCAGCACGGTGCGCACCATCTACTACTGCCGCGTCACCCGGAATGAGGAGCTGCTGGAGCTGAAGGTATGCGCCGACGGATTTTTGTATAATATGGTACGTGCCATCACCGGCACGGTTCTGTACGCCGCCGAGGGAAAGTTGACGCCGGAGGATATCCCCGTCATCCTCGACAGCGGCAACCGCACACTGGCGGGGCCCACCGCGCCGCCGGGCGGGTTGTATCTGACCCGTGTGTGGTACAATGATGAGCGGCTGGAGCGCTGACATGACCCCGGCCAAAGAAAGGGGAGGGAGAACATGAAAAAAGACACCCAGAGCATCTATGATCTCCCCCAGGGAGATCTTCAGGAGGAGCAGCCCCGCCGTCTGCGGCAGAAGAAAAAGCCCCGCAAGTGGCTGTGGCTGACGCTTATCGTGCTGGTGGTGCTGGGCGCGGTGGCCGCCGCCGTGCTGTGGGACGCCAACAGCTTTGACGGCCTGCGCCGCAGCATCATCTACGCCCGGGCCGAAAAGGACGAAACGGGCTGCGCCAAGCTCTATTACTATGAAAACGACGCCACCAGCCGCTTTGCCGCCATCGACGGCAGTCTGGTGACGGTGGCCGCCAATCAGGTGCGTCTGCTGGACGAGCGCAGTCAGGTGCTGTACCAGAACAGCGTCCGCTTCCTGCACCCTGATCTGGTGTCCGGCGGCGGTGTGGCCGTGGCCTATGACATTGGCGGCACGGCGCTGTACGCGCTGGACAGCAAGGGCCTGCGCTGGCAGCAGGAGACGGAGGGCGAGCTGATCGCCGTCACCGTCAACCCCCACGGCTATGTGACCGCTGTTTACAACAAGAGCGGCGCGAAGGCCGCCGTCACGGTCTGGGACAGCAACGGCGCGGCGGTGTTTACCTTCCAGTCCGCCCAGCGGTTTGTCATGACCGCTGCCTTGGGACAGGACGACCGCACGCTGGCCGCTGTCACCATGGGGCAGGAGGACGGCAAATTCCAGAGCTTTCTGGTGCTGTACCACACCGACAGCGATAAAATGGTGGCCACCACGCCGGTGGACGGCGGCGTGGCCTACGCGCTGGAGACCCTGCAGCGGGAGTTCTGCGCCGTCACCGAGCAGGGGCTCTACCTGCTGGACAGCGGCGGCGAGCTGAAGGCCTCCTATTCCTACGGCGGGCAGTTCCTGCGCCGCTGCGTGGTGGGGGACGGCGGCTGGGCCGCGCTGCTGCTGAGCCGGTATAAATCCGGCGGCTACGCCAGTCTCATCACTGTGGACGGCGACGGCAACGAGCTGGGCGGCTGCGATATCGACGGCGAGGTGCTGGATATCTCCACCGCCGGCCGCTACGTGGCCGTGCTGTTCAGCGACCGGCTCACCATCTATGACAAGTATCTCACGGAGGTCGCCACCCTGCCGGACGTCAGCGAGGTGCGGGCCGTCCTGATGCGCGCTGACGGCAGCGCCGTTCTGGCGGGCGCTTCCGGCGCGTCGCTGTACCTGCCGTAAGGCAAAGGAGTCGGTATGACCATTTCCCTGATCTTTGATATCGCCATCGCGGCGATTTTGCTGCTGTGCCTGATCGTGGGCGGCGTTCGGGGCTTTATCAGCAGCCTTCTGAGCGTGGCGGTCTTCGCGGCGGCCCTGCTGGGCAGCGCCATTCTGGCCAATGCGCTGGCCGATCCCGTCAGCGACTGGCTCACGCCCCGTGTGGAGCAGTACGTGCTGGATCGCCTGACGAACGGCCACGGCGACGAGGCTGTCAGCGCCGCCGCCGCTTCGGATAACGAGGCACTGGCCGGTCTGGTGGATTTCGATGCCATCACCGGCATTGCCAAAAAGGCCATGGACAGCGCCGTGGAGGCCGGAAAGAACATGCTGGAGGGCGCTGTTACCGGCATGATCCGTTCGCTGGCCTACGGCCTGCTGTTTCTGGTGTCATTTCTGGTGCTGACGCTGCTGCTGCGGCTGCTCACCAGTCCGCTGCAGCTGGCGGCCCGCGCTCCGGTGCTGGGCGCGGTGAACCGTCTGGCGGGAGCGGCGCTGGGCCTGTGTCTCGGCGTGCTGGCTATGTTCGCCGCCGCCAGCGTCCTGCAATGGACGGGGCTGGTGGACGCCGCCACGCTGCGCGATACGTACCTGCTGAAATATTTCACCCAGCACAGCCCCATGGATATCATCGCCATGCTGGGGTGAGCAGGACGTTTCGCGCGTGATACGGCGGGCGGCCGCAAGGGCCGCCCGTGCGAAAACTCTTCCGGTGACGCACCTGTAGGGGCCGACGACTCTGTCGGCCCTATCGGAGATCGTATCGCCATCGTAAGGGCGGACAGAGTCGTCCGCCCCTACGGATGATCACCGAACCTATTGCGATCAGCGCGAAAATCACCCGAAAAACCGCAATCTATTGGCCACGGGCGCGAAGCGCTCACGCCAGTTTCTAATTGGAGGAACCATATGCAGCCTACTCTTTGTTCAAGATGCAAGAAAAACGTGGCGGTGGTGTTTATCTCCCGCCTCAACGAAAAGAACGAGCAGGTCAACGAAGGCCTGTGCCTCAAGTGCGCCGCCCAGTTGGGTCTGCCCCAGGTGGACGAGATGATGAAGCGCATGGGCATTACCCCGGAGGATCTGGACAACATCTCCAATGAGATGATGCAGGCCTTCGGCGGCGCGGAGGAGCTGCCGGAGACCGACGATGGCGACGAGGACGACGAGGAGAGCGGCAAGACCGCCACCTTCCCGTTCCTGAACCGCCTGTTCGGCAACAACGGCAATCCCCCCGCTCAGCCCCAGCAGCCCTCCGGCGAGGGCAATGCCGCCCCCAACAACAGCGGCCGCAAGACCGAGAAAAAGCGGAAGTTTCTGGATAACTACTGCATCAACCTCTCCCAGCGGGCCCGTCAGGGCAAGCTGGACGCCGTTATCGGCCGTGAGCAGGAGATCGAGCGGGTGGTGCAGATCCTGAACCGCCGCCAGAAGAACAACCCCTGCCTTATCGGCGAGCCGGGCGTGGGCAAGACTGCCATTGCCGAGGGTCTGGCCCAGCGCATTGCCGCCGGGGAGGTGCCCTTCAAGCTGCGGGACAAGGAGGTCTATCTCCTTGACCTGACGGCGCTGGTGGCGGGCACCCAGTTCCGCGGCCAGTTCGAGAGCCGCATGAAGGGTCTGATCGAAGAAATTCGCAAGGCCGGGAATATCATTCTGGTCATTGACGAGGTACACAACATCGTGGGCGCGGGCGATGCCGAGGGCAGCATGAACGCCGCCAATATCCTCAAGCCCGCTCTCAGCCGGGGCGAGATTCAGGTGATCGGCGCCACCACCTTTAACGAGTATCGCAAGCACATTGAAAAGGACACCGCACTGGAGCGCCGCTTCCAGCCGGTGACGGTCAACGAGCCTAATATCGAGGACACCCTGAAAATTCTGCGGGGCATCGCCCATTACTACGAGCAGTTCCACGGCGTATCCATTCCCGACGGCGTGCTGCGTCAGGCGGTGTCCCTGTCCGAGCGGTATATCACCGATCGGTATCTGCCCGACAAGGCCATCGACCTGATCGACGAGGCCTGCTCCGACATGAACCTCCACGACGCGGATATCAACCGCCGCATGGAGCTGGAAAAGCAGCTGGCCACCATCGCCACCGAGCTGGAGACCCTTTCCTCCGAAGCGCCGGAGGAGGAGCAGACCCCCGAGCAGATGGATCAGCGCTACGCCCGCATCGCCCAGCTGCGCAGCGAGCAGATTCGTTTCCAGCAGGAGCTGGAGACCATCAAGGCCAAGGGAACGCCCACGCTGACCATGGACAACATCGCCCGCGTCATCGAAATGTGGACGAAAATTCCCGCCAGCAAGATTAAGGAGGAGGAATTCCAGCGGCTGAGCCAGCTGGAGACGCGCCTGAAGAAGCACATTGTGGGACAGGACGAGGCCGTGGCCGCCGTGGCCGCCGCCATCCGCCGCAACCGCGTGGGCATCAGCCCCAAGCATAAGCCTGTCAGCTTCATCTTCGTGGGCAGCACCGGCGTGGGCAAGACCGAGCTGGTGAAGCAGCTGGCCGACGACCTATTCAACGCGCCGGAGAGTCTGATCCGTCTGGATATGTCCGAATTCATGGAGAAGCACTCCGTGTCCCGCATCGTGGGCAGCCCTCCCGGCTACGTGGGCTATGACGAGGCGGGTCAGCTGACGGAGAAAATTCGCCGCAAGCCCTACTCCGTGGTGCTGTTCGACGAGATCGAAAAGGCCCACCCCGACGTGCTGAACGTCCTGCTGCAAATTCTGGACGACGGTCAGATCACCGACGCCCACGGCCGCAAGGTGAATTTCGAGAATACCGTCATCGTTATGACCTCCAACGCCGGCTCCGACAAGGCTGCCGGTTCGGTGGGCTTTGATAAATCCGCCGGCGACCAGGGCAAGGAGCGGGTCATGAAGGCGCTGCGGGAGTTCCTGCGGCCTGAGTTCATCAACCGCGTGGACGAGGTCATCTACTTCCGCCAGTTGACCGAGGAGAACTTCCGGGATATCGCCCGCATCATGCTGGACGAACTGAAAACATCCCTGGCTGACAAGGGCTTCGGTTTTATGTATGATGACGCCGTGGTGGGCGTGCTGGTGAAGAAGTCCTATTCCGCCGCCTACGGCGCCCGGAACCTCCGCCGCTGCATCCAGAAGGAGCTGGAGGATCCCATGGCCAATCTCATCATCGATGCCTTCGAGAACCCCATCACCCAGCTGAAAGCCACCACCGAGGACGGCCAGATCAAGCTCTACAGCCTGTAAGGCCGCAATAGGGAGGGAGAGAACCGTGAAGCTGTTCCGGAAGAATATCGAGCCCCGCTGTGCCTACTGCGCACGGGGCGCCCGCATTGACGACGGCCATGTGGCCTGCGTCAAGCGGGGCGTGGTGGCGGATACGGACAAATGTCCCGCGTTCCGCTACGATCCCCTGCGCCGCATGCCGTCCCGGCCTGCGGAGTTGAATACGTCCCGGCTGTCGCCGGAGGATTTTCAGGTCTGACGGCCTGCACAGGAGAAGGAGGGAGCACCATGTCCGTTTCTACCGTTCACGCCGTGTATTTCAGCGGTACCGGCACCACGGAAAAGACCGTCCGCCGCATTGCCCGCCGTCTGGCGGACAAGCTGGGCGCGGCCTATGCCGAGTACAGCTATACCCTGCCCGACGCCCGAAAGCGGGAGCTGACCGTTCCGGCGGGCGATCTGGCGGTGGTGGGCTGCCCCACCTACGCGGGCCGCGTGCCCAATCTGCTGATGCCCTACCTGCGGGACATGGTGCACGGCGCGGGAGCGCTGGCTGTTCCCGTGGCGCTGTTCGGCAACCGGGATTATGATGACGCCCTGATGGAGCTGTCGAAGCTGCTGACCGCCGACGGCTTCACCTGCGTGGCAGGCGCGGCCTTTGTAGGAGAGCACAGCTTTTCCCGCACGCTGGGCGCCGGTCGTCCCAACGACGCCGATATGGCGGAGATGGACGATTTTGCCGACCGTATCGCCGCCCGTCTGGCGGCGGGGGATACCGCGCCCGTCACCGTAGGCGGCTGCGACCCCATCCGCCCCTACTATACGCCCCGTGACCGCCACGGGAACCCCATCAATATTTTGAAGGTAAAGCCCAAGACAGACATGACCAAATGCGGCAATTGCGGCTGGTGCGCCGCCCATTGCCCCATGGGCAGCATAGACCCCGATGATCCGTCGCAGGTGCCCGGCACCTGCATCAAGTGCTGCGCCTGCGTCAAGGGCTGCCCCACCGGAGCCAAATACTACGACGATCCCGGCTATCTCTACCACAAGAGCGAGCTGGAGGAGGTCTATGCCCGCCCGGCGGAAAACGCATTATTTGTATAAAGGAACCAATCATGAACTACCCCTACTTACTATTCGACGCGGATAATACCCTGTTCAACTTCGATCGGGCCAATCAGGAGGCCTTTCACGCCGTCTGCCGCCAGTTCGATATCCCCGACAGCGACGAGACGTTTGCACTCTACGAGCGCTGTAATAACGAGATGTGGGCGGCTTTTGACCGGGGCGAGTGTACCAAGGAGTTTCTGGTGGTGCAGCGCTTCCGTAATTTCCTGTCGGCCATGGGGCTTGACCGGGACGCCGAGGGCTGCAACGCCCTGCATCTCCATACCCTGAGCCAGTGCGCCTTCATGCTGCCCTACGCGGAGGAGGTGTGCCACACCCTCGCCCGCAGCCATAAGCTGTATCTTGTTACCAACGCAGTGGCCTCTGTCCAGCGGGGCCGTTTGGCGAAAAGCCCCATCGTTCCCGATATCACCGCCGCCTTTATCAGCGAGGAGGCGGGTGCCGCCAAGCCGTCGGCGGCGTATTTTGACTATGTGTTCGCCCGCATCGACGGCATCACCAGGGAGAATTGCCTTGTCATCGGTGACAGCATCTCCAGCGATATCCGGGGCGCCAACAACTACGGCCTGCCCTGCTGCTGGTACAATCCCCGCCACACGCCCCGCCCCGATGGCCTGCGCATCGACTACGAGATCGACGACCTGCGGGCACTGTGTGATATTGTATAAAATAAAAACGGATGCAAGCGAAAGCTTGCATCCTTTGTTTCGGCCTGTCAAAAAGCTGGTCGGTGGCGCAGAATGCCACGTAGGGGCCGACGACTCTGTTGGCCCTGTCGGAAATGGTACGGTCATCGTTAGGGGCGGACAGAGTCGTCCGCCCCTACAGAATTCCTATTGGTAGACGCAAAGGCCCGTCACTGCTCCTCGCCAAAATCCGCTCTGTATGCCGCGGCCAGTTTCTCCGGCCAGTCGCCGATGGGCTTCAGCACGCCGGTGAAGAACCGCAGTGTGGCGGGCTCGTGGACGAACCGCAGGCCGCCCACCAGCTCACGGTGGTCAAACAGCCACTTCACCCGGTCGATGACGTACTCCGTCTGGGACAGGGTGAACACACGGCGGGGGAAGGCCAGCCGCAGCAGCTCCATGCTGGCGATGCGCTCGGTGCCGTCCGGCTCACGCTCCTCGGACAGCGTGCCCCGCTCCATGCCCCGGATGCCGCCGCAGATGTACAGGGCGCAGGACAGGGCGCAGGCGGAGTACTGGCTCTGGGGCACGTGGGGCAGGAATTCCTTCACGTCGATGTGAGCGCCCAGACCGCCGCCGGGGGTGATCACCGGCACGCCGTACTCGTCCAGCCGCTTCACACAGTAGTCGATGAACTGGGGCCCCTGAGAGATCACGTCCATGTCCATGGTCTCCTCGAAGCCCACCGTCATGGCCTCCATCTCCTTCACGGACATGCCGCCGTAGGTGAGGAAGCCCTCGAACATGGGGATCAGATCCTCCATGGAGTGGAACAGCTCCTTGTCCCGCACCAGGATGGCACCGCCCCGGGCAAAGCCGAACTTCCGGGCGGAGAAGTAGATAATGTCGAACAGGTCGGCGATCATCCGGGTGATCTCCCGGAGGGACTTGTCCTCCATCCCCGGCTCACGGGTCTTGATGAAGTACAGGTTATCCTGCAAAAGCGAGGCGTCCAGCACCGTCAGCAGGCTGTGACGATGGCAGATGGCGGTGGCCGCCTTCATGTTGGCGTAAGAGATGGGCTGACCGCCGATCAGGTTGGTGCCGGCCTCCAGACGGACGAAGGGGATGTTCTCCGGGGTCTCCCGCTGGATGCAGGCCGCCAGCGCGTCCAGATCAATGTCGCCCTTGAAAGGCAGGTCACTGCGGCTCTCCAGGCCCTCCTTCTTCACCAGCTCCTCCACGCGGCCGCCCAGACGGGTGATGTGAGCCTTGGCAGTGGTGAAGTGGTAGTTCATGATAACGCAATTGCCGGGCTTGACAAACCGGGTGGCCAGAATGTTCTCACAGGCCCGGCCCTGATGGGCGGGCAGGCAGTTCTCAATGCCGAACAGCTCCTGCAATTTCGCCTGCATCTTGTAAAAGGTCTCCGACCCTGCGTAGGCGTCGTCCGCTGTCAGCATGGCGGCCTGCTGCCGGTCGGACATGGCGTTCACGCCGGAGTCCGTCAGCATGTCCAGAAAGATATCCTTATTGTGCAGCTGGAAGGTGTTGAACCCGGCCTCCTGCATCATTTGCAGCCGCTGCTCCGTGGGCAGCAGGTGCAGCTGCTGGACGATCTTCACCTTGTGCATCTCCATGGGGATGGGTTCGTGCTTGTAAAATGTAATGGCGGGCATAATGCGCTCCTCCTTGGTTAAAATAGTAGTTGCTGCGTTTCTGCCGCCGCAGCATCGGCGTGTATCACAGTGTTGATCGATCGTCCCGCCGCCGCGGGTATCGCTTTGTGTCAATGTGGATTGTCATATGTCTCGCTCCTCCGCGTAAGTTGCAATAAAAAAACGCCCTCCATGTCCCAAAAGGACACAGAGGACGAGCTTGACCCGTGGTACCACCTCAGTTTACCGCCTGCGCGGCCTCATAGGATACAGCCATTTGAAGCATGGTGATATATCCGCAGCGCGATATCGGGCGCACCCGGCACCGCCTACCACTCACAAGGAGCTTCGGGGCGCGGCTCAGGACGGTAATTGGGACGCTGTATCTCCGCAGCCTTGCACCACCGGCTGCTCTCTGAAGAAGATCGCCACAGCATCTTACTGAATGTCCATCATCGCTGTTGAACTTTGTTGGCGATACTTTACTACTTTGTGGGGCGAAAGTAAATAGGAAAAATCGCCAAGATATGCGGCTTTTCACAAGCACCGCTTGTGCAAACCGGCGAGCTTCACTGAAAACAATCATAAGAACAACTTATGCATCTCCGGCTGCTATTAAAGGTGGAAAAATTCGGTAAAAAAGCGTTGACAACAGCGTAAAGGTGTGGTAATCTAACCTAGCTGTCCGCGAGAGACAGCAGTCCGGTCGAAATCGGGACAACGAAAAACATCGAAAAAAGATGAAAAAGTAGTTGACAAGATGGCTGACATGTGATATAGTAATGACTGTTCTGCGGTTGTGGAGCGTGTACCTTGTAAATTAAACAACGAACGAAACGAAAAGCACCAGACGGGAGCGCATCGAAAGATGTGCAACTGAAGCTTGCCTCGAACGGGTTAAGTCAATTACCGTGAGAGGTAAGGATAAAAAGTTTTTGAAGCTATGACAAATAGCTCTGTAAAGATTTGAACGACTAAGGTCGTTTAGATACAATTTATAGAGAGTTTGATCCTGGCTCAGGACGAACGCTGGCGGCGTGCTTAACACATGCAAGTCGAACGAGAATCTATGGAAAGAGGATTCGTCCAATTGAAATAGAGGACAGTGGCGGACGGGTGAGTAACGCGTGAGGAACCTGCCTTTCAGAGGGGGACAACAGTTGGAAACGACTGCTAATACCGCATAACGCGTAGAGGTCGCATGGCCTTTACGCCAAAGATTTATCGCTGAAAGATGGCCTCGCGTCTGATTAGCTAGTTGGTGAGGTAACGGCCCACCAAGGCGACGATCAGTAG
>ERZ780157.666-NODE-666-length-43079-cov-12.336440_pt1 | contig 43079 bp, 45 predicted proteins | sample MGYA00511169_ERZ780157 | MGnify/ENA primary metagenome ERZ780157 (study PRJEB29588, sample SAMEA1965149) | human gut metagenome | biome: human gut; feature: human-associated habitat; material: faeces | place: Denmark | collected 2008/2010 ...
AATATAATTATGATATAAATGTTGAATCAAACTAAAGTGTACAATTATTACAATATAAAAAAGTAAATATTAAAAAGAAAGTAAATGCCTTGCTTTCTTTTCTTGTTATATTGGTAAAAATAAGTTAAAATTAAAGTATAAATAGGAGGTTTAATATGTTAAAAGATAAGGTAGCAGTTATAACAGGAGCAACTAGAGGAATAGGGTATGCTACTGCTAAAAAGTTTTTAGAAAACGGCTGTAAGGTAGTTATATTTGGTTCAAAAAGTGAAACTGTATCAAAGGCTTTGGAGAGTTTAAGAAAAGAAAATAAAGATTATGATGTAAAAGGATTCTATCCAGATTTAACTAATTTAAAAGAGGTAGAAAAAGTATTTAATAAAATAAAGGATTTATATGGAAAGATAGATATATTAGTTAATAATGCTGGAATAAGTGCTAGAGAAAGTATTTATGAATACAATGAAGAAGATTTTAAAAAGATAATGGATTTAAATGTTAATGCGGTATTTAATTGTTCGAAGGCAGTAAGTCTAATTATGAAGGAAAATAAATGTGGCGTAATACTTAATACATCATCTATGGTAAGTATGTATGGACAGCCATCTGGATGTGGTTATCCTGCTAGTAAGTTTGCTGTAAATGGTCTTACTAAATCACTTGCAAGAGAACTTGGTAAAGACGGTATAAGGGTAAATGCAGTAGCACCTGGTATAATACTTACTGATATGATGAAAAGTGTACCAGATAACGTAATAGAGCCTCTTATTAAAACCATTCCATTAGGTAGGATAGGAAGGACTGAAGATGTTGCAAATGCATTCTTATTTTTAGCTAGTGATATGGCAAGTTATATAACGGGAGCTATTTTGCCTGTTGATGGTGCGGCTAGGAGTTAGGAAATGGGACTTATTAAAAAAATACTTAAAATAGCAGTAGCATCAAAGATGGCAGATGATTATGGAGTTTTTCCGGCAGCAATGTATTTAGCAAATAGTAAGCCTGATGCTGATGATGAAATATGTGAAATATCATTAACAGAAGATGCTAGTCAATTTGAGATAGAAAAAAATAAGCTATGTAATTATTTATATGATTTTTATGAACAGTATAAAGATAGTTTTAAAGGTAATCTTGAATTTACAAATAGATTTTTTAACTTACTTGATAAAATAATGGATGCTGATGCGGAAAGTTATAATTTAATATCACCACAAATAAATAATTTAATTGAAGATGCAATTTATTTTAACAGATTAAGTGAAATTACTTATCAACTAAAAAAGATAGTTGATGATAATTTAGATAAATTTTCTAAAGAAGAACAACAAGAATTATATAAAAAGATAAATTATGCAATAGATGCAGGAACTAAGGCAAAAAGTAAAAAGAAAATGCTAAATTTAATTAAAGAATTAAAAAAGCATAGAATAACTTTAACAAATGAAGAAGAACTTGTTGCAGCGATAAATAATGGGTTTGAGTAGTTAAAGTATAAAAAATGTTAAAATTTAGTGTGCATTGAAAACTTATAATTCAATATTTCACCATAAGACATCAAAATAAATAGAATTCCTACAAAAAAAGGATTAAATGATATCAAAATTAGGTATTATTTAGGTGCTATTTTTAAAGTTTACATAATGATATTATAAAACTGTCCGAAATTATAGGCAAATTTTAAAAAAAGTGATAAAATTAAATCTAGAAGGAATAATTTGTAGAAAAAAGTGAAAATATGAATTCAAATGAACTTAAAAATATTATTGAGAATGCCAGAATTGCTAAAGAAATTTCTCAAAGAGAACTTGCTAAATTATCTGGAATAAGTAGAAGTACCTTAAACGATATTATTAATGGAAAAATAAAAAAAGTAGATGTTGATTCTTTAAAGAAGTTTAGATTCATCTTTAACTAATCTTTTAAAAGTTGTTGGTTATGATGAATTTTTAGATTATTTGTCTTTAGATAAATATAAAAATAAATCCACGAAGGATTTAAAAGAGATGATTGAAAAATATAAAGAGTCAGAATTAGATTTATTAGATTTTGATGCACAAAAAAGAAAAAAGGTAAAAAAAGCAAGACAACACTTGTTTTATACAATTGAATATTTGAAAATAATGCAAGAAAATAAGGATAGTTTATATACAATAGATAAAGCTATAGAAGATATTAAATGGTGTTTTGATGAATTAGAATATGTGGAACATAAATATGATTATGATAAATTACCAAAAGATATTTAAATTAAAGTGAAGTAGAAGGTGAAAATATGAATGATCTAGTTAGTAAATACTTAAGTCAAATAAAAAAATATGGTTTATCAAAAACCTGGGATAATATTTTAATAAACTCATTATATGGTTCTAAAGAATATAATGTTGAAAATTTTGGAGAATTATATGAAATAGGATTAGAGTACGCAAATAAAATTTCAAAGAAGGAAATGGGCAAATATTATACACCAGAAGATGTTGCTTCTTTATTATCTAATTGGTTATTACCTTTAGATGGCATAAATATATGTGATGTTGGTTGTGGAACAGGTAACTTAATTTTAAATTATTTGAATAAATTAAAAAATGATGATGCTAAAAAGCTTATTGGTGGTGGTCACGTTTATTTGTATGATATTGATTCTTTAGCTTTAAAGATTTGTAAATATTCAATTGCAATTAAATATGGTGCAGATTTATTAGATAAAATTAACGATATAAAATGTGATTTTTTAAATAAAAAAATAAAATTACCAAATAATTCAAAAGTAATTTCTAATCCACCTTATTATAAAATAACGGAAATGAAAAGCACTTGGAAATTAACAGATGTTATAAAAAATTCGAAAGAGTTATATTCTTCATTTATGGAAAAAATAATAACTCAAAGTGTTTCCTCAGTTATTATTACGCCATATAGTTTTATAGGCTGTGATAAATTTTACTTATTAAGACGTTTAATGAATGATTATAATGGATTTATTGTTTCATTTGACAATGTACCAGGCAATATATTTAACGGTAGAAAACATGGGATTTTTAATTCTAATTCAACTAATTCTGTTAGGGCAGCAATAACAGTTACAGAGAATAAAACAGATAAAAAAGGATATAGAATATCCCCTTTAATTAGATTTAAAACAGATGAAAGAAATATGTTATTAAATAATGAACTATTAGAGCAGTTAATAAATGATGAATATCAATTAGTTAATGTTAAACATAAAGCGTATCATAAATGCTTCATAGAGCTTAGTAGTATTTATAATGCTTGGATGAATAAGGCTGAGAATACATTGTCAGAATTTATTACTAACAAAGATAATGGTAATAAATGTATATGTGTTCCAACAACTTGTAGGTATTTTACTGTTGGATCATCTTTTGAATTAAAACGAGATGGTAAAAGAATGTTTTATTTAAAAGATAATAAATATTACGATTATATTTATACCTTGTTAAATTCTTCATTTGCATATTGGTGGTGGAGGCTAATAGATGGTGGAATAAATTGTTCAATGTCACTAATTGGAAGTATTCCATCAATATATAACTTATTAAATGAAAACGATAAGAAAGAGTTATCAACAATTACAAAAGACATGCAAAAACATGAAAAAGAGTACTTGGTATATAAAAGAAATGCCAAAAAAATGCAAGAGAGTATTAAATTTCCAAAAGAATATAGAGATAAAATAAACAAGGTGTTTTTAAATGCTTTAGGTATAGCCGATGAACCACAGGTTTTTGATATTATCCATAGTAGTGCAATTTTTAAGCAAAATGAGGAGGGTTTAAATGAGTAAAGAAAATACAATTCAAGAATTTTTAGATACAGTGTATCAAAATGATTCTTCATTAATATTAGATGAAGAATCAATTAAACGAATAAATGCATTTTTTAAAGAATATCAGGAGGAAGAAAAAAAGTTTGATGATTTTCTTTCGTTACTAGGGGTAGAATTTCAAGATATCACGAAACTTCAGAGTGGAGTAATGGAAATAAAAAAACAATATGAAAGAAATATGGCTTTACAACCGGGAGTATTAAGTGAATGTAATTATGTAGAAACATTGGCAAGATTATTTAGGCTTAATAAGTGTTTAGATTTAAATAATGTGACATTTAATCAAGTACCAATTGAAGCAGCTAAGTATTTGATCCCATCAGCAGAAACAATTTCTGGTGGAAGATATTTATATTATAATACTAAAAAAGATATATTTTTATTTCAGTATGGTAATCCTGAAACCGGAGATGCAGTAATGGTTATAGATGGTGATAAAATTAAATTGGAATTTAAAGAAAGAACAGCAAAAACAGGAGAATATGATATTACAGGATTATATGGGGAAGATGGAAAATTAATTATAAGTGATGATTTTGCAAATAAAAATCCGGAATATGTACCATTTATAGAACAATTTAATGAAGAAACCAATGTGGTTGAACAAATTGGTCATAATTTTAATACATTTGATGAAGATACAAAAATTGCTTCAATTCAAGAATACTTTATAAAAAATGAAATTGATGTATTAATATCTTCGACAAAAGAAAATGAACTAATTGCACTTACCCCTGATAGTATTACTTTAGAGTTGGAAGATGGGACAAGCATAATATCAACTCAAAATAGTGAGATTAGAACATCAGGGAGAAATTATACAAAGATTTTTACTCCTGAATTATTTCGTCAAACTTTACACAAAATTGGAGCAAAAGAAATTGATAATGAAACAGTTTTAGTAAACATTAATACTCCATTTGTAGAAAAGGTAATCGGAAGAGGATTGAATCAAATAACTAGAATAAAATTTAATAAAATATTTTTTATAAAAATTGAAAATATAACATGGCAAGATGAAAATAATATAATTTTTAAAATAAATGATGTATGTCAATTAAAACCAACGGTATCAATGCATTTAACTATACTTGCATCTAAGGATCAATTAAAAAATGTATTAGATGACAAGAATGTTTAATAAGAGCATATAGGAGGATATGTAAAATGAGTGAAAATATAGTAGGTTCAATTTATATACTTACAAATCCATCTTTTCCAGATTATGTAAAAATAGGTTATTCAAAAAATGTAGAAGAAAGAATAAATAAATTAAACAATTCAGAAGCTGTTCCTTTTGGATTTAGATTGTATGCAACATATGATGTTGAGACTCAATCAGCAGATAAAGTATTACATAAAATTATTGATAAATTAAATGCAGATTTAAGAAGTATTGATACTATTAATGATAAGGTAAGAGTTAGAGAATTCTATTTAATATCTCCAGAAGATGCTTATGAATTGTTAGAAGACATTGCTATTATAAGTGGAACTAAAGAAAGACTTCATTTATATAAACCAACTAAAGAAGAAGTAATAGAAGAAGAAACTGCTGAAAAGAACAGAGAATTATCTAAGAATAGACATCATTTTAAAGAAATAAAATTTAAATCTAGTTTAACTAACAAAACTTATTATTCTAGAACAAAAGAGGATGGAACTTTAGGAATATATGAAGAAGAAACAAATGATGAAATACCTAATAATAGCAATCCATCGAAGAAACAAATATTATTACAGGCTGTTAAAGACTTAAATGGTGAAGTAGAAAGTAATATTACTTTATATCAATTACAACATAGATTGGAAAAAATACTAAGTAAGGATTAAAAAATGAAAGCAAACGATTTTATAGATTTTTTAAAGTTGCCTCCTAATATTTTAGCAGCAATTTCTTTAGTATCGGGGACAATATTATTTGCTAATGATACATTATTAAATAGATTATATATGACAAGTTTTAGAAATGATTATGGATTTATTGTTTCGACTATATTTTTAATTAGTTCGGCTTTATTAATAGTTTTGATAGTTACAACCGTTATAAAGAAGATAAAAAATAAATTTGAAAATATTCAATTAAAAAAAGGTCAAATCAAATATTTGTTAAATCTTGATAAAACAAAAGTTAAAATAATTAAATCATTTATTAAAGAAAGTAATCATACTTTAAAAATGAACCAAAACGATGGATTGACACAAGAATTATCATATTTTGGAATAATATCTCTAGCAGGTTCTACACAAGCTGTTGATTTCGGGTATGATAGTGGAATGTATTTATATTATTTTTTACAGCCTTGGGTTATTAAATTAATAAACGAAAATGTAAATTTAAAGAAAAAATATTTATGATTAAAGAAGGTGTTTTATGGAAAAATATTCTGAATGGAATAAAATTGATTTACATATACATTCAAAAGAAAGTAATAAAGTTAAGGATAATGATTATGAAGGAAATGAATATAATGCAGATATTTTATTAGAAAAGTTATCAAATGAAGAAAATAAAATAAATATTTTTTCAATAACCGACCATAATTGTTTAAACAAAAAATTATATAATGATTTAGAATTAAAGATAAAAACGCCTGAGTTTGAAAATAAAATAAATTATATTATAGGTGTTGAATTAGATATAAATGATCCTAGTATATATGCAGATATTTTTCATTGTTTATGTTTCTTTGAAACTAAAGATTCAGATTTGATTAGTAAGTCTATAGATGAAATATTTGATGGTAAAGATTTAAAAGAAAGAAATGATAAAGCAGTATATCCAACAATTCAAAAGATTTTTAGATGTTTAGCAGATAATAAAATTGAAAATATATTATTAATACCTCATTTTAATAATAAATCAAAAGGATTACCAAGTGATATAGCAATAGAAAACTTGAATTATTTATGTTTTAATGCTTATGAAGATTCAAATAATATACAAAATATTCAAAAATCTCTTAAAATATATAAAAAAGCAGGATATGATAATTTCCCTTTTGCTGTATTTACAGATAATCATAATCTAGAAAAATATCCTAAAGATAAAAATGCTAATAACAATGATATAAAATGTTGGATTCTTGGGAATGTTAAAGAACCATTTAATGCTGTAAAGACCGCTTTTCAAGAAGCAAAAATGAGGATTAGTTTGAGTACAATAGATGGAATGAGAAAAATAGATAAACCACAAAAATATATAGATCACATAAATATAAATGGAATGCCTTGTGCATTATCGCCATATCAAAATACTATTGTTGGAAAATTTGGTAGTGGAAAATCTCTACTCTTACATAAAATAAAAAATGGCAGTGAAAGTTTAAGAAGTGATGATAAATATTCTGATTTTTATGATGAAAATGAAAATTTTAAATTAACTGTTGGTACACAAAAATATAATTCTTTAAATGAGTTGTCGGAATCAAAATTTAAAATATATGAATTTATTCAACAAGAAGATTATTATTATAAAAACACTTTTACATTAGAAAATGCAAAAAAATTATTTGAACAATTAAATATAGAACATGAATTTAAAGAAGAAGTTCAATTTGTATTTAATAAAGATGAATTAATTAAAAGTTTTAATGAAATAAATGAAATTATTAGTAAAACAGACGGAAAAAACAATTTGAACTATGAGAGGGCGTTCGACAATAATTCATATTATTACTTTAACACTACATATAGTCATTGCAATATAAAAGAATTAGTTGATAAATTATCTGAAATTAGTGATTTATTTGAAAATGTAGAAGATTTAAATATTAATGGTGTTTTCATTTTTAGTGAAGAAGAAAAGAAAAAAGTTGTGGATATTAGCAAGATTATAAATAATAAAATGTTGCTTTTAGAAAAAATGATAGAAGATAGTATAGAAAATAAACTTATAAAAATACTGGATAGTTATAATAATTTATATATAAATAATAATGCGAAATCATTAAAGGATACGCTTGTAACTGATATAACCGAGTTAAAAGATAAACTAAAAAATTTCAAATTAAAATGTGATAGTTATGAATCAGTTTTTCCACAAAGTAAATATAACGAGTTAAAGCAATTGAAAGAAAGCAAAATAACAGATAATTATAGTATATCTTGGAAATATATACCTGAATTAGAGTACAAAAGCATTGTTGATGAGTCAATAAAATCTGGTAATAGAGTAGAAAGTCTTTTTAAATCAGTTTTAAAGACTTTATTTATAAGTGATAAGCAATTTTCAAATAATAAAACATTTGATTCTCATATCGATAAGTATATTAATTATACAAATTCTTTATTTACAAAAGATAGTGTAAGATATGATATATTAAAAGAAAATGAAAGCCTTTTGAGAAAATCAGCTGGAGAAAAATCAGCTCTATTTATAGAGTTTATCTTTGATTTACTAGAAAAGGATTTGAAGGAAGATATAGGTATTTTATTAATATTAGATCAACCTGAGGATAATATTGATAATGATAATATTTTTAATCAAATTTCTAATAGAATAAGAAATTTAAAATATATGTATAGTAATTTTCAAAGTATAATTGTAACTCACAATGCTAATGTAGCAATTACTGCAGATTCTGAAAATATAATTATTGCTAAAGAACAATTAGATAAAGAAGGTAGCAAAAAATTCATTTATGAAATGGGATGTATTGAAAATAAAGAGTATATTGATAAGGTATGCAAGATTCTTGAAGGTGGAAAGGATGCAATGGAAAAAAGAACACTAAAATATGGAATAAATATAATTAGGAAGGTGAATCAAAATGGAATTTAAAGCATATTATTATTTGGATGAAAAAAAGTGTATTATATGTAAAAAAGAAAATAATAAGCCGAATTATTCTGATATTAATAATAATAAAAGTATTATTATAGATATAGAAAGTAAAAATGTAGAAAATATATATGATTTTTTTAGAAACAATATTTTCTTTGCTATACTAAATAACATAAAAGAAATAACTATTGATTATTCAGAAATAGAAAATGAAGAGTTTTATTCTGAAGACTCTTTTGAAAAATTACTAAATCTTATTAACGAATTATTAGAACAATCAAATGATTCTATTTCTGATTGTTCCAATACATAGTGTTTTTTGATTTGATATTCATATATTAATATAATGTCATAAAAAATAAAATTGATGAATAATTTCTATCTATCAGCTACCCATCAAATTAATATAAACTTATCAATTTTTGATTAAATTTTATTAAACTCTATGTGAGTTATATGTCGATATTACGGGGATTTTAAACAATCCCCTTTTTTAGTATAATAGCCACCTGAAGAGAGCATTTCTCCTCCAAAATCTAACAAACACTAGCAAATGCTAGTCTTTTTTGATATATTAAATACATGAGGTGATTTTTTATGTATGACGTAATTATAGTGGGAGCAGGAGCATCGGGGTGTTTTTTAGCACTTACATTAAAATATAAAAATCCAAATTTAAAGGTAGCTTTAATAGAAAAGAACGATAAACTAGGCAAAAAACTATTAATAACTGGTAATGGAAGATGCAACTTAGGTAACACAAACATAATGATGGATAATTATAATAGTTCTTCATCATTAAATAACTTTATCAGTCAGTTAAAAGAAAATGGTTATTTAAACTACCTTAAAAACTTTGGAATTTTAACAAAAAAAGAAGATACATCAACAAGATTATATCCATATTCTAATCAAGCAATAACTGTTTGTAAGTCATTTGAAAGAGCATTAGAAAAAGAAAAAGTTAATGTAATATACAACTATGATGTAAAAGATGTGACTTATAAAAATGACTATTTTGCAATCAACAATAACCTAAGAGGCAAAAAAGTAGTTATTGCAACCGGCGGAAAAACTTATACTAAAACAGGCTCTACTGGAATGGGATATAACATATTAAAATCATTTGGTCACATTATAACAAAGTTATATCCATCTCTTACTTATTTAAAAACAAATTATAAATATATAAAAGATTTACAAGGAGTCCGTGCTGATGTGGTAGCTAAATTAAACGTCGATGATAAAACAATTTTGACAGAAAAGGGCCAAATACAGTTTACAAAAGATTCATTATCAGGCATATGTATATTTAATTTATCAAGATATGTAAACAAATACTTAGAAAAGAATAAGAAAGTAGATGTTGTAGTAGACTTAGTTCCTGATTATGATGAATCATATATTAATAGTTATTTAAAAGAATTTGATAGCTATAACGTATCTGATGCTATATGCTGTATTTTAAATAAAAAAGTAGCAGACGTAATAACAAAAAACTTAAAACTATCAAATAAAACGATATGTGACATAAGTAAAACAGAACTAGAAAATATTTCATTTACATTAAAAAACATGCGTTTTAACATAACTGCAACCGGTGACTTTGAAACATCTCAGGTAACCTTGGGAGGTGCTTTATTAAGTGAGTTTACTAACCATTTAGAATCTAAAAAAATAAGCGGATTATATGCTTCTGGAGAAGTGTTAGACGTAGATGGTATATGTGGTGGTTATAATCTTTCTTGGGCTTTTACAAGTGCTTTAATAGTAGCAGAAGGTATACTAAAAGATAATCTAAAATAAATTATTGGATTATCTTTTTTCTTGTTTAATAATTTAAATAATAGTATAATAAAATTATAAAGAATAGGAGAAGTAATATGAAACAAAGAAAAAAGAAAAAAATGAGTAAAAAAGCAAAAATAATATTAGTTGTAATTTTATTACTTATAATAGGTGTTTTAGGTTGCTTTTTACTAACAAATGATAAAGAAATAGAAAAGAAAATTCCAAAAAAGAAGAAAATTACAAAAGAAGAAGAACAAATAAAAGTAGTTGACTTAAGTTCTACCGAAAGACCAATTGCAGTAATGATTAACAATAACAAAGCAGTTTGGGGATACCAAGCAGGCATACAAGATGCATACATAACATATGAGATGATAGTAGAGGGCGGAATAACTAGAATGATGGCTGTATTTAAAGATAAGAATACAGAAAGGATTGCATCAGTTAGATCATCAAGACACTATTACTTAGATTATGCATTAGAAAATGATGCAATATATGCACACATAGGTTGGAGTCCTAGAGCAGAAAGTGATATTAAAACTTTAAATATTCCAGCGGTAAACGCAAATAATTCAAGTGCATTTACATGGGATAATAGTTTAAGAAGAATATCAAAAGAGCACAGAGCATACACAAGCATAGCAAAAATAAAAGAATCAGCACAAAAAAGAGGATACAGATTAACATCTAATCAAAAATTACTTCTAACATATCAAGCAAAATCACTTGATCTTGCAAACTATGAAGGTGCTGTGCCAGCAAGTACGGTTAGAATTCCGTATTCAACATCTCACGTAACAAGTTATTCATATGATTCTGAAAACAAGGTATATAAGAGATATCAAAATGGATTAGAACATAAAGACTATGTGACAGGTGCGCAGTACACAGCTAAAAACATAATAACTTATAAGGTTCATAATTACACACTAAACGATGGATATGCAGGTGGAAGACAAGATTTAAATAACATTGGAACAGGTGATGGATACTATATTTCAGAAGGATATGCTATTCCAATTACTTGGTCTAAACAGTCAAGATCTAGTAAAACAGTTTATAAAGTTAAAGCAACCGGAAAAGAATTAGTGGTAAATGATGGTAATACATTCATTCAAATAGAACCAGCTAATCAAACTTTAACAATAGAATAGATATTATTATATGACATATAATTACTTAGGTGATTATATGTCTTTTATTTATCTTTTTTTAATAGGAATACTAATTGGTACTGCAATGATTATTCCAGGTGTTAGCGGCTCTGTTATTGCGGTTATATTTGGTGTTTATGATAAATCAATAACAGCCCTAACTAATCTTTTTAAGAATTTTAAGAAAAATATAATTTATTTATTTGTTTTAGGAAGTGGAATATTAACTGGTGCTATATGGTTTAGTAATGTAATGATGTTTTTATACGAAAAACATGAAATTATAACAAAATTTTCATTCATAGGATTAATACTAGGTGGTATTCCATTTTTAATTAATGAAATAAAGAAAAAGAAAACAGAAAAGATAAATGTAAAAATGTTTTTAATAACTCTTTTATTCTCATTAGTTCTTTGGTATTTATCTGAAAACCTAATTAACCTTACTATAAATATTAATAATAATTCTAAAATACTTAATTTTTTTCTTCTTTTCTTATCAGGTTTTATTTATTCAGTAGGAAAGGTTATACCAGGTATAAGTGGGTCCTTTTTATTAATCTTAATTGGAATGTATGAATTTGTACTATCTATAATGGCAAATCCTATTAGTGCTGTAGTTACATCCTTTGATAAAATCCTTCCGTTTATATTAGGATTAATATTTGGCGTTATAGTTCTTCTTAAACTTATGAAATATTTGCTTGATAAAAAATTTGGTTTAACTTATAGTATAATAATTGGTTTTGTAATAGGCTCTATTCCAGCACTAATTCCTAAGTTTAGTTTTAATTTAGATTTTATAACAGGTGTTGTAATAATGCTTTTATGCTTTACTCTATCATATAAATTAACTAAATAATTGAAAAAAATGAAAAAAATTAATGATGGCACTTGACAATAACATATAATTTTTAGTATACTTAAGGAGCCTTGAACAAAAAGGTTATGTGGTTCCGTGGTGTAGGGGTTAACACGTCTGCCTGTCACGCAGAAGATCGCGGGTTCAAATCTCGTCGGAACCGCCATTTTTTTTATAAAAAATGAAAAAATAATATTGAAGTTGGCTCTGTAGCTCAGTCGGTAGAGCACAGGACTGAAAATCCTGGTGTCGGCAGTTCGATCCTGCCCGGAGCCACCATTTAAAAACAACAACCAATTGGTTGTTCTTTTTTTTGGCTCCGGGTGCAGGATCTAATAATGTATCATCCTAAATAATAGGTTATAATATAATAATTATTAATATTAAATGAAATAAGGATTTTAAGTCCTGTCTCATTAAAAAAAGACTTTTCTATTAAGCCTTTTTTAAATTATTTTTTATTTATCTTTTTGTTAGTTACTTTATTATCTTTTTTTAGTTCTTTTAATATATCTTTTAAAACACTTAATTCGGTTTCTTCTATTTTATCTTCTTTAATTTCTTCTTTTTTTTCTAACCTGTTAGTAACATCCGATAATTTATTTACTATCTTAACAAAGATAAATACACAAAAAGCAATTATAATAAAATCAATAACATTTTGAATAAACATTCCATACGCAATTTTAGCATCACCAATTTTTAAAACCAAGCCACTAAAATCAACGCCTCCAATAATCACTCCTATAATAGGCATTAAAATATCATTAACAAGTGATGATACAATTTTACCAAAAGCACCACCAATAATAACACCAACTGCTAAATCAACAACGTTACCTTTTGAAATAAACTTTTTAAACTCTTTAAACATTTTATAACTCCTTTCGAATAAATTATAACATGATTATTTAGTATTATGATATAATAAAAGAAGAATACGAATAAAGTGGGGTGCATGATATGAAAAAGCAAATAATTATTTTAAATGGTACTGGTGGAAGCGGCAAAGATACATTTATTAATTTATGTTCAAAATATGCATCTTGCATGAGTATATCATCTGTTGATAAGGTGTATGAGGTTGCCTCTTTATTGGGATGGACTGGAACAAAAACTGATAAAGATAGAAAATTTTTAGCAGATTTAAAAGATTTGTCCACCACTTATAACGATATGCCTTTTGAGGAAATAAAAAGGAAAATAGAAAGTTTTGAAAAAAGCGATTATGATGTTTTATTTGTAAAATTAAGAGAACCAGAAGAAATTAAAAGACTTGCTCTTTTATATGATGTAAAAACTGTTTTGATAAAGAGAAAAGACCATAAAATAATAACATCAAACAGAGCTGATGCTAAGGTTGAAAACTATAATTATGATTATGTTATAGAAAATAATTCCTTAAGTAAGTTAGATTGTATTGCTAAAAAATTAATTGATGAAGTTCTAAAATAGCGACATATAATTCACGTATAATTAGCAAATTCATAAAATACTATTGAAAAAATTAAATATAAGTGTTATAATTAGTGGCGTCGCAAGGGAAATTCGAACCTTCTTCCTTGCAAATGAAGTATAGTTGCGCTCGTAGCTCAGCTGGATAGAGCACTTGGCTACGAACCAAGGGGTCAGGGGTTCGAATCCCTTCGAGCGCGCCACTTATTATTTATATAGTAATACTTGCATATTAACACGCGTGCAGTATTGACAATTTTAATTTTAGTATGATATAATCATCTTGCAATTCGGAAAGTAGCACAATTTGGTAGTGCACGCGGTTTGGGACCGTGAGGTTGCAGGTTCAAATCCTGTCTTTCCGACCATTAGAAAGTAACTACTCTATATGAGTAGTTTTTTTGTTGCAAAATAATCTGCAACCTCACATTCCCAAAGTAAAAAGAAATCATTCTAAGACTTCTTCATACAACTTGCATAAATCAGATTCCTTTATTCCGAAAGTAACCCCATGATCATGTTCCAATCCTTTTTTGAAACCACTTTTATAAACTCCTAAACAAAAATATATGCGTATATCCCCATTTTCCAAAGCCTCAAAAAACTTATCAATCCCTTTAAGCTTATAAAACTTAATCTCATTATAATGAAAATGTTTTTCTCCCTTAATTAATTTGCTATTATATTTAACAAACGATAAATAGCTAAGCTTTCTGTTTATTGTTTCATTGATATCTATAAAATCCCAAAAAACACTTTTGTCGACCAGAATATTATGCTTATTATAAACATATAGATAAATCCTTTTTTCACTATATCTTACATTTATCTTAAAAGAATAACCAGATTCTACCTTTACTTTTATATTGGTATAAAAAGATTTCATAAGTATTTTAACATCCGGAAAATCTTTATCGGGCGTTCCATAACTATCTCTTATCCTTTTTAATTCAAACCCGAAACAATTACTTGGAACAAGACTGAAAAGTGAAATATACTTATATTTATTTTTAAAACTAAAATTATTTTTAACTTTTATTTCAATACCTTTATAATCTGCTGTTTGAAAATTATCATTATACTTTCCGATTAGTTTTTCAAACGTAAGACCAGCATTCCCTTTATTATTTTGACTTATTCCTTTAACATAGCCCATTTTTTTAATTTCATTAAATTTGTTTTGTAATTCTTCTATAGAATCTTTAATATTAAAATTATCCATAATAAAATTCCTTCCTTTCTTTTTTGCCTGCTATAATACACAAAACATCTGTCGATAAAACTCGTATTTTGAAATAATGAATAAAAAATGTTATTTTTTCGTGATATAATCATAATGAAAGGAAAATAATTATGAAACTAGTATCTTGGAATGTTGCAGGTTTTAGAGCTTGTTTGAAAAAAGGATTTGAAGACTTTTTCTACACATGTGATGCTGACGTGTATTGTCTTCAAGAGGTTAAAGCAGAAAAAGACCAAATAGATTTTGAACCAAAAGATTTTTACTGTTACATAAATCCAGCAGATAAAAAAGGATATTCTGGCACTCTCATATACACGATAAACAAACCCATTTGCGTAACTTATGGAATGGGGGTAGATAAGCACGACCACGAAGGAAGGGTAATTACCTTGGAATTTGAAGACTATTATTTAGTTAATCAATACGTTCCAAACGTAAAAAGAGATTTATCAAGATTAGATTATCGTATGAAATGGGAAGAAGACCTTTTGGTTTATTTAAAAAAATTAGAAGAAAAAAAGCCTGTTGTTATATGTGGAGATTTTAATGTTGCGCATACCGAAAAAGATATAAAAAACGCAAAATCTAACATAGGAAATGCTGGGTTTACTTATGAAGAAAGAGATAAATTTACAAAGTTATTAGATAGTGGTTTTATTGATACATATAGATATTTCAATCCAGATAAATGTGATGCTTTTTCTTGGTGGAGTTACATGAGAAGAGCAAGAGAAAACAACGTTGGATGGAGAATAGATTACTTTTTAGTGTCAAAAAGTATTATTGATAAAGTGTCAAATCCAGTTATATATAGTTATGTTATGGGAAGTGACCACTGTCCAATAGGAATTGATATAAAGCTTAAATAAAAGCTTTTTTGCTCACGTAGCTCAGGCTGGATAGAGCGTCACCCTCCGAAGGTGAAGGTCAAAAGTTCAAATCTTTTCGTGAGCGCCATTTACCGGAAAGTAGCTTAATTTGGTAGAGCGCTACGTTCGGGACGTAGAGACTGCAGGTTCAAATCCTGTCTTTCCGACCATATTAAAAAATTGACATTTACTTAAATCATGATACAATACCAACTATTAAAAGGTGATATTATGAGTAAATTACAAGATTTAAATGATGAAGTATTAGAAAAAGTTAAGTTTATTGATAAGGATTTTGAACTATCAAATCCACTTTTATTAACCGATGATGTTAAAGGAAAAATTCTATACATGGGACAAGAAACCAATACTTGGTGGGGTAGTCATAAAGATTTTTCATCAGCTAGAAATTTGGAGATGAAATATAACGAATATTTTTTGAAAGATAAAATGAGCAATCGTGAATTTTGGAAATTTATAAGAGAAAGTGTTTCCTGTCATGATGTTGCAAATCAGGGAAACATAACGTGGTCAAATCTTTTTGTTTGCAGCAATGCACACAAAAAAGGTACGCCGAGCCTTCATGAAGAAATAAAGGAACTGTCGGTAAACTACCTTCTTAACATAATAGATTACTTAGGTATAGAAAAGGTGATATCGGTAGTAGGTCCTTCTAATCCATACTATGATGCTTTACTTAAGCTTATGGGAGAATTAGGCTGGGAAGTGCAGGGATGGCCAACTCTTTCTTCACCTGTAATTTACTCTGATAATAAAAAATTATTTTACACATATCATCCAAATTATTTAAGAAGAAGTGGTAAAACTCAAGAAGTCTCATCATCACTAAAGAAATTTATAAAAAGATAAAAATATAGGAAAATAAACCAACCTATATTTTTTATTTTGAATACTATACTAATGAAGATGCATCTTCAAATTATTTTGGGGGATTTTGAAATTGAGTGATATTTTAAATGCAATTTCCAACAACATTATTCAAATTTTTAGTGCAATAATTACCGGTGTTATTAGCTATCTAGGAATTAGAATAAAGAATTTGTATCAAGAATACATTCAAGATAAGTTGAAAAAAGAAATTGTAGATAAGACTGTAAAATACGTTGAACAAACGTGCAAGGATGTAACTTGTGAAGAAAAGAAAAGGAAAGCTTTGGAAAAATCATTAGAATGGATGAAGGAAAAGAAACTAAACGTTAGTGATACAGAATTAGAAATTTTAATTGAAAGTGCGGTTAATTGTTTATAAAAGAGGCTAAAAAATGGTCTCTTTTATTGTATAATTATACAAGAGGTGAAACATTCAAAATAAAATCAAGTTATGATGGATTAATGCTTTACGGCTTGATAGAAGAACCTAAGAAAAAGCCAGTAGGAATAGTTCAAATATCTCACGGAATGGCTGAAAATAAAGAAAGATATAAGGATTTTATGAAATTCCTTAGCAATCATGGTTATATAGTTGTTATTCACGACCATAGGGGACATGGAAAAAGTGCTAAGACTGAAGATAATTTTGGATACTTTGATGAAAATAAAAACATATTAAAAGATGAATTATATGAAGTTACAAAGTTTATAAAGAAAAAGTATCCTAACTTAAAAATAACTTTATTTGCACATAGTATGGGGTCTTTAGTTGCAAGAATGTACATTCAAGATTATGATGACATGATAGATAAACTTATTTTGTGTGGTGCGCCTACTTATAATCCGTTTTCTTTATTAGGAAGCTTACTTGCTAAAATATCCGGAAAAATACATGGGGAAAAGTACAGAAGTAAATTTATCAACGATCTAGTTTTTAGAAAACATAATAAAAGTTATAACATTCCTAACTCTTGGATTTGTTCGGATGAAAAAGTAGTTAGTAAGTATAACTCTAGTAAATACTGCGGTTTTATTTTTACCATTGATGGTTTTGAGATGCTTTTTTATATGATGCGATTAGTTTTTACAAAACATATGTATAAAGTTAAAAACGCTGACATTCCAATTTTTCTAATCGGTGGCGCAAATGATCCTGTAATTGGTGGCAAAAGAAAGTTTAATCATCTATGTAAATTTTTGAAAGATGTAGGATACTCAAATTTAAAAAGTAAACTTTATCCTAACATGAGGCACGAAATTTTAAATGAAAAGGGAAAAGAATTAGTATACGAAAACATTTTAGCATTTATAAATGATAATTAAATCACATATATTGTGATTTTTTTGTTTATAAAATTATACATTTACCCATAATAATGTTGAAAGGAGAATTTATATGCAAAATTATAGTGAAGTTCCTTCTATAATATCGGGAAAGGATCTAGATTATCTATCTGATATGTTTAATTGGAATTTTAATGCTTTTAAACTTATTAATGATTTCAAAGAAAAAGTATCAGATGAAGAAATAAAAGATTTAATAGAAAGAGTTTGTAAAACTCATAAAGAAAATTTAAGTGCGGTATTAAATATTTTAAGTTAGGAGAAATGTTATGAATAATAAAATTAAAAATCCAAAAACCGAAGTTCCAGAAACTTTAGAAATGAATGATAAAGATTATATGACAACAATGCTTACAATAGAAAAAGGTATGGTAAAAGACTATGCGGTAGCATTAACTGAAGCTAGTAATACAGAATTATTTAATGATTATAATGATATGTTTAATGAGATAACAAAACTGCAAAGAGAAATTTATAATCTTATGTTCAAAAAGGGCTGGTATGAAATAGAGAAGGCAGAAGAAAACAAAATAACTCAAAAATTAAATATGTTAGAGGGTTGTATGCCTGAACTTGATAAATAATATTTAAAAAAATTAAATTAGGTATTGATTTTTATAAATCTTTTTGATATTATTAATATGCACTTGATTGTTGCATATTTTTCTGGGGCTTTAGCTCAGCTGGCTAGAGCGCCTCGCTTGCACCGAGGAGGTCAGGGGTTCGAATCCCCTAAGCTCCACCATGAAGAATATAAAGCCACTCGGCAAAGAGTGGTTTTTGTATAAATACATTTTGATTCGAACCACCTGATTCAAGTAAAATTATCAATTCTAAAAAGCAGGTGAAAAATATTTTTTGTAAAAAAATCAAAAAAATGTTGATTTTTTAAAATATATATAGTAGAATTAAATAGTCAGTTTTACCAGTACTATGAAATGGGCTTGTAGCTCAGCTGGTTAGAGCGCACGCCTGATAAGCGTGAGGTCGATGGTTCAAGTCCATTCAGGCCCACCATTTTATAATTATAAACTGGCGCGTTGGTGAAGTGGTTTAACACACCGCCCTTTCACGGCGGCATTCATGGGTTCAAATCCCATACGCGTCACCATGTAAAAAATAAACCTTGAGAAATCAAGGTTTTTTCTTTTTGTCTATTTAAACACATGAATGAAAAAATGTGTTAAACCATTTCCTTAAAAAATATACCATAAAATGATGGGCCTTAATTTGCATAATCCCTATCATAATTTAAAACAAGTGCAATTCCAATCATATAACTAATAAGTGATGAACCTCCATAACTAATAAAGGGAAGGGTTATACCAGTTATTGGCAAAAGTCCAATATTCATTCCTATATTTTGTATTTGCTGATATAAAATCATGGTAATAAAACCAATTATGATATATCTATGAGACTTATTATTACACTTACTTGCTAAATAAATAAGTCCAAAATCAAACAAACAAATACAAAAAATTAGAAAGGAGGCTCCTAAAAGACCAAAATTACTCGCAAAGATGGAAAAAATAAAATCCGTGTGCGCTTCCGGAATATAAATTGGTGTGTTGCCAACTCCAAAACCAAACAATCCCGCTGCCTTAATCGCAGCAGTTGCGTTAGTAAGTTGCATCCCACTTTTATTAGACCAATCAAGTAGGCGATCTATTCGGTAGAAAAAAGACGTACCAAAAACGTTTATAAAATTGTCTTCAAAATTAAAATAAAAGTATAAAAATGCACCCGCTAAAATAGAGACCACCAAAAACACACAAATAAAAATACTTTTTTTAATTCCATATATAAAAAGCATGACAAAAGATATTAAAAAATAAATTATTACCATACCAGTATCAGGTTCTAAGAAGGTTAATACAGAAGGAATCATGGTAACTAACATAATTATTAAAAACAACTTAAAATCATCCTTAAAATTACTTTTTGGATGTTTTTTTTCATAATCTTCAAAAATGTGGGAATTAAACAAAATTAGAATAAGCTTCATAAACTCACTAGGCTGAAAAGAACCAATACCAGGTATTACAAACCAGCATTTTGAACCATTTACTTCACTACCAAATATTAAAAGTAGGAAAAGTAATATGTTACCTGCAATATATAAATAAAATGAATATTTTGTTAAAAACTTTAAATTTTTATTCGTACTTATAATTATTAAAATAAAACCAAGTAGGTACCATAAAACTTGTTTTGTTATTATTGATTTAGAAGAAATATTTAAACTTGCACTATAAATGGATGCTATGCTAATTATAAAAAAAACTATCAAAGGAATTATAATTTCATATTTAATTAAGTTTTTCTTCATACTTTTTCACTCCTTTTAGTAATTTTAACCAAGTATACTCATAAAATTTTATGGGAGGATGGTTATGAAAGATAAATTTCCGGAAATTTATAAAAATAAAATAAATAATCTAAAATCAAAAGTCCAAAAGGATTTTTATTATCATGCAACTGATTTTAAGCAAGATAATACGAATGGGCATGCTATAAGAGGTGAACAATTAAGTAAAACTGACTTAATAAACAAGATAAATAACATATTTAAAAGACCAGATTATGTTTATCAAGCTGATGTTAATATTATGTACAAAAATGGTAAAAATATAGATAAAAAAATAATTGGTTTTAAAGATAATTACATAATGACGAGTGATGGAGACAGAATCTTTATAGATGAAATTTCTAACATAAAATAAAAGACCACATAAGTGGCCTTTTTTAAACACCTTCAACGTAAGTATCTGCTAAACATTTTATAGAGCAGCAGCAATCAGTATTTACTGTGCAAAATGAGTTAGTTGCAGTATAAGTACTTGTTCCAGCATTATATGTTAACACTCTTAAAGTAGCACAACATCCATCAACTTTTTCTACTCTAAATATATTTGAAGTAGTTTCTTCATTAGGTGTATTTGATACTGGCATAGCAAGTGCTGCTCCGTTACATGTATATAAAGTTACTGGTCTTGTGTTAAAATCAACGCTTGAGTTTGGACCAAAGTATGCTCTTGTACATGTTTCAAGGCAAGTATCACCAGGACAAACTTCGCTTTGAAGAATATTTATAACTTTTAATATTTCAGCGATACAGTTGCATTTTGAATTTGTTTTAGAATCATTACACATAATATTCACCCTTTCTATCTTTTTCATTAGTAGCATATTCAAATTACTGTAAAAAGTGCAAGTCAAACGTCCATATAAAACTTGCATTTTAAAGCTTATTGATATATAATTCTAAATAGGTGATAGATATGACAGAGTTATTAAAGTATGTTATTATACTAGCAGTACTTGTAATAATTGCGTTAGTGGTTATTAAAGCTAGTAAGCCAGATTTCAAATACGAGGCAAATAAATTAGTGGAATACTTAGGTGGTATAAAAAACATTACCAACATGGAAGTTAGTGTATCAAGATTTAAAGTAACACTTAAAGATCCATCTAAGGTAAATAAAGAGGGCATTCAAAAGCTTGGAGCAAGAGGCATTGTTGAAATAGATAACACAATTAAAATAATATTTCAAAAAGATGCTAAAAAATTAAAAAAATGCATTGAGCAATTAAATGAGGACCAATAATTTACAAAAAAATTAAAAAAACTACAAAATTCGACAAAATACGGCACGCTACATGCGTATAATTATCTTTAGAGAAAGGGTGATTTATATGTTAGCGTCCGTATTTTTGAGTTTAATTTATTTGTTTTTCCCATTATGCTGTTACTTTATGTACGTAGTTTACACGAAGGTAAAAGATGAAAGGGAGAAGATGATATTTTTTGATTTAGCACTTTTTAGTAGTTATTACTTATGCTCGAGATTTAGTAATCTTCCTATTGCAGCTTGTTTTTTAATAAACATACCACTTCTTCTTTCAATATACAAAAAAAGAGTGTTCCCATCCGTTGTTCTTTTATTTGCAACATCCATATTTTTATGGGATGTATATAATTCAAATATATATTTGTTTTTAATTCAGTATTTAATAATATTTATTCTTGGGTACTTTACGAAGATAAATATTAACAACGTGTTTTTAATTTGCAAGGTCACGTTTGGAATTATAATATCAATATTTTTTCCAAATGATATACTAAATGTTAAATTATTAGGCTATGCTTTTTTAGTATGGATAATTATGTATCTTGTATTTTATGCAATTATAAAGTTTTATGATAAGGTATCAAAAGTTGTAGAGCTTTATAGTTCTCTTGAAGAAATAACAAAGGAAAAGAAATTATATGAATCACTATTTAAAATTACTCATGAAATAAAGAATCCACTTGCAGTATGCAAAGGATATCTTGATATGTTTGACGTAAATAATCCTGCAAAAGCAAGTAGGTATGCTGGTATAATTGATCAAGAAATAGATAGAACTCTTCTTTTATTAAAAGACTTTTCAAACGTTTCAAAGCTTAATATTGATAAAGAAAAAATGGAAGTTGGAATGCTTTTAGATGATGTTTGTGACGAGGCTGACCTTATTTTAGATAATAACATAAAATTCATTTCAGATATTAAGGACGACGATGTTTATATAGAAGCTGACTATAACAGAATAAAACAAGTATTAATAAACGTAATAAAAAACTCTAAGGAAGCGATTACTTCTAAAGGAAAGATAGTTTTGAAAACCTATAAGAAAAAAGGTAATTATGTTATGGAAATAAGTGATAATGGGATTGGAATGGATAAATCTACTAAAGATAAGATTGGAACAGCGTTTTACACGACTAAAAGTAACGGAACTGGACTTGGAGTATGTTTTTCAAAGGAAATAATAGAAAAGCATAAAGGAACAATGAAATACACATCTAAAAAAGGTTATGGCACAACTGTTAAAATAACTCTTCCTATAAAAAAATAACATCTACATTTTACTTTGTAGATGTTTTATTTATTCTGTATAAATTTAAAGTAGGGTGGTTAAATAGTCTGACTTTTATCCCTTTAGTTCCGCATCCTGCGTTTATGTAAAGCTTAGTATTACCAACTTTTTGATATCCTTTTTTGTATTTGCTAGATATAAATAATTCTCTAAGCTTTGGAATGTTTATCTCTCCATTAAGGGTATGACCTGCAATTGCCATATCGATGTTTGCATCATTAAAATCATCTATGTCATCAGGATTATGGATGGCAAGTATTTTAAAGTAAGGAGCAGCCTCACCACTTTCTAGGTATTCTTTATTGACACTTTTATCCATAATTATTATTGGTGTGTTACTTTCATCATAAATACTTTGAGGATTATTGTTTAAATTAGTAAATCCTGCCATACCAAGTATTTCATTAGTATCTTCAAAGTCTTCTTCACCGGTAGTATAATACTTACCAAGCTCGGTATCTATCTTGTTTAACCACTTTTTTAAAAATGTTTTATCTTCATCTGTTATATCGTAGTTTTTGCTTATTAAGTCACCTGTAAAAATAACTACATCAACATTATTTTCATTTATTTTTTTAACTATCTTTTTTATATCGCTTTTATTAATTGTTGAGCCATAATATATATCAGATATTTGAAGTATTTTAATACCACTTGAAAGATTACTTATCTTACTTGTTTTTATGTTATAGTCTTTAATGAAAATTCCTTTAGGACCAATAAAAAATGCATAAATTATTATAAATAAAATAAGTAAAAATAACTTAACTTGCCATTTTAATTTTCTTTTCTTCTTATGTTTTGTTTCATCTTTTTCTTTAGTCACTTTTTACCTCCCAATTATTTGAACCATAACAAGTACTGTGTTATGAAGCATATGAATTATTATTGGTAGTGTGATATTGTCTGTTTTACATAAAAGGTAAGCAAAACAAGATCCCATTGCACCATATGGTATTACGTATAGAAAGTCAAGTGGGGATGAAAAGCTACCTAAAACGTGTAATAAACCGAATAATAAACCACTTAAAATAACGAATAACCATTTAACTTTAATTAGACCATAAAATGATTTTCTAAATACCATTTCTTCTAATATTGGTGCAACAATAGAACAAGTAAAAAGCATATACATAGGAGCAGATTTAATACTTTCTCTAACAAGAGCTTCGTTTGTTGATACATTTTGCTTTAAAATTAAACTAATTAAAAACGAAGACGTAGTCATAATTACGCATCCTAAAAGCCAGCAGTTAACGGATAATAAGGCTCTTTTTGAAAAGTTTTTCTTTAAGTCTTTAAAACCTTTTATTATGTCTTTTTTAAACATAAGTAAAAGTGTTATTACGTATACAAGGTCCGTTAAAGCAAACAAAAATATTCTAGGTATTCTAGGAATTTTAGATATAGAAACACCAAACGAACTAATTAATCCAATTAAAAAATTACTTTGATAAAGTAAATAAATTAATATAACAAGTAGGTACTTATAATTATCTTTAAACCAATTTTTTACTTTGTTTTCCATTTCTTCTAAGGCATTTAATATCATCTTTATCACCTCTATTTTAAATTATAACATCAAATTAGGAAATTATAAAACGTTTTATGTGCATTAGATAAAATTTGACTTTTTAAAAAGTTTAAATATAATAATAGCGCCAAATGAAAAAAAGGGACGAAAAAGATATGAACTATGAAAGTAACATAACTATAATTAGAAGAGAATATAATGAGGAAAGAGTAAGCGAAAATCTAAGGGCAAGAATTGAGTTCTTTAAGAAAAATAAAAGAGCACCTAAAAGAAGTAAGGATAAAGAAGAACAAAGACTATATGATTCATATAGGAGACTTAACTTAGAAGACTATTACAATTTGGATAAATATTTATTAGAAGAAAACAAAATGATAGATGCTTATGATTTAGCACATAAAGATTTTTATAAAAGACAAAAAAGCATAAACTCTAAAAGAAATTATATTTCTAAAGTAATAAAAAATTATTATAACTTTTATTTAGAAAATAATAGATTTGCATCCGATGTAGATAAAGGAAATGAACTAGAAAGAAAAATAAGTAAGGATTATAACGGTATAATATGCTATAAGAAATATTATACTAAAGAGCATCTTTATTATATTAACATGATTAATGAAATAAAGAAGAATAAAAGAAATAGGGAAAATCTTCAAAAGATAAAAAAATATATTAATTTTTGTCTTGAAAATTCTAAAGTTCCTGTTCATTTTTCTTCTGATAGCAAAAATGTTGAAAGAAAAAAAGAAAATAGAATTGCAATTAATTTAGAAAAACTTAATTTAGATGATATTGTTATTCCAAATGCTTTATTAAACGAACTTTATGATGCTATAGATAGTGTTAAAAATAAAGATGAAGATGATTATAAATTAGCATTAAATGAGCTTTTCTTAAATATTATAAGATATATGGAAGAAAATAATTGTTCTTGCTTTAATGATAAAAATTTAAAATTTCCTTATAATGATAAAGAAATAAGCTCTAATCATGCAATGTGTTTAATAAGAGAAAACTCAAAATATTTAGATGGTGATTTAATAGAAAAATATAATGGTTTTCCATTTGTTAGAAAGAAACTTAATATGTAAAGTGCTATTTTAAAAAGTATTGCAATTATACTATTTTATGTTATAATACTTGTAGCAACGAAGAGTAGGGCACAAAAAGTCCTGCTCTTTATATTTGAAGGAGGTATTAAAGATGGATGCTAAAGTAAGAGAGTTAATAGAAGAACCTCTTAAGGAAAACAACATTAAACTTTGTAATGTTGAATATGTTAAGGAAGGTGCTATGTATTTTCTTAGAGTGGTAATAGATAAGGAACCATTTGTTGATGTTGATACTTGTGTTTTAGCAACAGGGATTATAAATCCACTTATTGATACCCTTGAAGATGAATTTGATGATTCATATGTATTAGACGTTTGCTCATTAGAAAAAGGAGAAAATTAAGATGAATAGTAAAGAATGTAAAGAATTTATTAATGCACTAGAAGCTATATGCAAAGAAAAACAAATAAGTGAAGAAGTTATTTTTGAAGGAATGACACAAGCTCTTTCTAAGGCTTATGCAAAGGAAACTAATCTTCCAAATATCAGAATAGATATAAATAAGAAAACAGGAGAAATTAAAGGTTATTCTTATCAAAAAGTAGTTAGTGAGTATACTGACGGAGAAGAAGATGAAGCAGGAGAAGAGACAGTTGAAATCTTACTTGAAGATGCAAAGAAAATTGTTCCTGATATAACCGTTGGTGAAACAATTGAAGAAGAAGTTCCTTTAAAGGACTTTGGACGTGTTGCAACACAAGCAGCTAAACAAATTTTAGTCCAAAAGGTAAGGGAAGCAGAAAGACAAAGCATTATGGCTGAGTTCGAGGATAAAGAAGGCGAATTGTTAGTTGGTACTTTATCACGTGAAGATGCTCAAAATTATTACGTTGACTTAGGAAGAATGCATGGTATTTTACCAAAAAGTGAACTTATTCATGGTGAAGAGTTAAAAATGGGTTCGTCTGTTAAAGTATACGTAACAAAAATAGATGATACTGGAAAAAGCCCACTTATCTTACTATCTAGAAGTCACTATGGTTTTGTAAAAAGATTACTTGAAAATGAAATTCCTGAATTAAATGATGGAACAGTAATATTATATAGTGTAGCTAGAGATGCAGGTTCAAGAAGTAAAATAGCTGTTTACTCAGAAGATGAAAGCGTAGATGCAGTAGGCGCTTGTATTGGTGAAAAAGGTTCAAGAATTAACCGTATTTCAAATGAACTAGGTGGAGAAAAAATAGACGTAGTTAAATATGATAAAGATCCAATTACGTTCATTAAAAATGCTTTATCACCAGCAAAAGATGTAAAAGTATATATATTAGATGAAAAGAAAAAAGAAGCACTAGCAGTTGCAGAAGGTGATAACTTATCACTTGCAATTGGTAAAAAAGGTCAAAATGTTAGACTTGCAGCGCGCTTAACACACTACAGAATAGATGTTAAAACGCCTGAACAAGTAAAGGAAGAAAAAATAGACCTTACAAATGCTTTATCCTAAAGGATGGTGTAATTTAAAATGAAACAAAAAAAAGTTCCTATGCGTACTTGTGTTGTAACTAAAGAAAAATATCCTAAAAAAGAATTAATTAGGGTAGTAAGAGATAATACCGGTAAAGTAACGGTTGATAAGTCTGGCAAGCAAAACGGAAGAGGAGCATACCTAAAGAAAGATTTAGAAGTAGTAGATATGGCAAGAAAAACTAAAGCCTTAGAAAAATATTTAGAAGTTTTAATACCTGAGGAGGTATATGAGGAGTTAGAAAAAGCTATAAATAAATAAAGAAAGGGGCGATTTGTCTCATGATGAGTGTTTTAGAATATGCACAAGATATGAATAAAAGTGTAGAAGAAATAATAAAGATGTGTGGTAAGTTAGGAATTGATGTTAAAAATGAAGACGATATGCTTTCGGATGATTCTATCGTTGAACTTGATAATGCATTTTCAAACGAACCAGAAGAAGAAAGCGTAGTAGATGAAGAAATAATCAAAAAAATGGACGAAGATGATTATTATGACGAAGCTATTGACACTTTAATAGATAAAAAGGATGCGGTTTATAACAGTGAGCCAAAACCAGTTAAGCAAAAAAAGAAAAATAAAAAAAACGATAAAAAAGATATTAAAAAAGCTAAAAAAGAAATGTATAAAAACAAGGAAAAACTAGTTTCTAATGAAACGGAGTCTAACTCTAACGTTATTTTATACAAAGAAGGAATGACAATTAAGGAGTTTGCAAAAGAACTTTCTGTTTCGGTTACTGATTTAATTAAGAAATTAATGACTTTAGGTATTATGGCTAGTATGAATGCATCAATAAGTTTTGATGATGCATCAGTTATCGCATTAGAATATAATAAAGAATTGAAAAGAGAAGAAACGCAAGACATCGCAAACTTTGAAAAGTTTGAGGTAACAGATGATCCAAAGGATCTAGAAGAAAGACCTCCTGTTGTAACAATAATGGGACACGTTGACCATGGTAAAACGTCTCTTTTAGATGCCATTAGACAAAGTCACGTAATAGAAGGCGAATTTGGTGGTATAACTCAGCATATAGGAGCATACCAAGTAAGTTATAATGGTAAGAAAATAACTTTTATTGATACTCCAGGGCATGCCGCATTTACTGAAATGAGGGCAAGAGGTGCATCTATTACTGATATAGTAATTATAATTGTTGCAGCAGATGATGGTGTTATGCCTCAAACAATAGAAGCAATTGATCATGCAAAAGCAGCAAAAGTTCCAATTATAGTTGCGATAAATAAAATGGATAAACCAGGAGCTGATCCTGACAGAGTAATGCGTGAAATGAGTGAACATGGTCTTACACCTGATTCTTGGGGTGGAGATACATTATTTGTTCCTATTTCTGCAAAAACTCATGAGGGAATTGATAAATTATTAGAAAACTTGTTATTTATAGCTGAAATGCAAGAATTAAAGGCTAATCCAAAACGTTATGCAATGGGTACTGTAATAGAATCTAAATTAGATAAAAACGTAGGTTCAGTTGTTACTTTACTTGTTCAAAATGGTACTTTAAGATTAGGAGATCCAGTTGTTATTGGGGAGTATTTTGGTAAGGTAAGAACACTTAAAAATGATTTAGGCGAAGAAGTTGTTGAAGCACTTCCTTCATCCCCTGTTTCTGTAACTGGTATATCAGGAGTTCCAACAGCAGGTGATAAATTCATGGCCTTTGAATCAGAAAAGCAAGCTCACAGCGTTGCAGAGCAAAGAAGTGAAGTAGCTAAGTTAAAATCAAATACGCTAGCTAGTGCAATAAGCTTGGATGATTTATTTGGTAAGATATCAGAAGGTTTAAAAGAAATTAACATCGTGTTAAAAGCAGATGTTAAAGGTAGTGAAGAAGCTGTTAAAAACACGTTATCTAAAATAGATGTTGAAGGATGTAAATTAAACGTTATAAGAAGTGGTGTCGGTACTATTACTGAAAGTGATATTGTTTTAGCTAATGCATCTAGTGCAATCATAATTGGATTCAACGTAAGACCATCAGCTAAAATACTTGATATTGCAAAAGAATATGGTGTAGATGTTAGACTTCATAACATAATTTATAAAGTAGTAGAAGAAATGGAAGCTGCTATGAAAGGTATGCTAGATCCTGAATATGAAGAAAAAACAATTGGTTCAGCTGAAATAAGAAAGATATATAAATTCTCTAAAACTGGTAATATCGCAGGATGTTACGTTTTAGATGGTGTAGTTAAAATGGGTGCTAAAGCACGTGTTATCCGTGATGGAGTTGTAATATATGATGGTGCAATTAACACAATTCAAAGGGAAAAGAACCAAGCAAAAGAAGTAAAAGCCGGATTTGAATGTGGTATTACACTAGAAAATTACGGTGATATTAAAGAAAAAGATATTATAGAAGCATATGAACTTGTTGAAATAAAGAGGTAAGTTATGAGCGTTAAAACAGAAAGAATAGCAAATTTATTAGTAAGAGAAATAAGTGACATATTACAAAATGAAGTAAATGATTGTGACATTAAGTTTGTAACAATTACTTATTGTAAGGTAGATACTGACCTTTCTTTAGCGCAAGTTTACTGTACTGTTTTAGATCAAAATAAGAAAGATAAGTGTTTGCATGATCTAAATGGAGCAAAAGGATTTATTAAGACCGAACTTGCTAAAAGAAAGTTAGAGATAAGAAGAATTCCAGATTTAAGATTTATATATGATGAATCAGTTGAGTATGGAAATAAAATAGAAAACATAATAAATAAAATAAACAAAGATTAAAAAGATAGATTTTTCTATCTTTTTTTGTTTTTTTGTAGAAATTAAAAGAAAAATAATATATAATTATATTAATGATACAGAATGCGGCTGGGGATATATATGATTAATTTAGTAAAAAAGGAAAATCTTAACGTTGGAATACTTGAAACTGACTTTGATATTTTTGCGGATATAATTAATACTTTTTCAAGTGAAACATTGAAGAGGGATTGTTTGACAGATATTGATGATTACATAGTACCAGAGTATTTTAAAAATAAAATAACAATTGTTATACAAACTAATGATATGTTAATTGGATATGCAACATTTGAATTTAAAGCTAGTAATAACTCATCTAATGTTGAAATAAATAAATTATACGTACTTGATGAGTTTAAGGATAAAAATATGGAAGGGTTACTAGCGGAGGCAGTTATTTATGTTGCGGGAGAAGTTGGCTCTAGAAGTGCGTTTGTAACAGTTGATGAACATGATTCAAAAACTCTTGCAATATATAGATCAATTGGCTTTTATGAAGTTGGTATTAATGAAATTGGAAGTATGCTTAGCATAAACGTGTCATCGGCGGTAGCAACAAGAAGATTAAATGATAAATTTAGGGATATACCAAAAGATTCAGTAAATTATAAAGATTTAAAACTAGTAAAAAAAATAGCTTCTGGAAGATCAGGAAATATATATTTGACTCAAGATGGAAGAATTCTTAAAATGTTTACCTCAACTTCATTTACATATATAAAAGATAGAGAAGAAACTCTTAGATATTTAAAAAATATTGATGTAGATGAAATAGTTAAACCTAAACATCTTGTTTATTATGATGGAGTATTTGTGGGTTATATAATGGAATGTTTACCTGAAGGTGAGGCATTGTGCAAAAACACTGAGAAATATAGTTTTGAAGAGAAGATAGAAAAGATTAAAAAAATAGAAGAAGTTATGAAAAAACTTCATAGAAAAAAAATTTATATTTGTGATTTGAATCTTGATAATATTTTTTCTGACAAAAATGGTAATATAAGGTTAATCGATTGTGATGGTTTTGTAGTGAAAAAAAACGTTGTAAATGATGAAGTATCTTTAAAATATCAAGATCCTATATATAAAATTATATCAGATAAAACTGATTTGTATGCTTTTGCGGTAACTAGTTTAGAACTATTAACGGATGAAAAAATAAATAATGATGCGTCATCTTTAGATGTTGAAAAAATATATAATAAGAACAAGGGAAAATTACCAGTTAGTTTTAAAAACTACTTTGAAAGTATTTTTAAAACAAAAGATCGTTTTTACTTATCTGATTCGTATGAGAAGTACTTATCTAACATGTATGATGATACTGATGATTCATCACTTCCAATTACCAAAAGTGGTAAAATAAGTGTTATTATACTTTCTATAATGATAGTTGTAATAGCAATAGTAGGATATGTTTTATTTAAATGTGGCAGGTAATAATACCTGTTTTTTCGTTTCTTGTTGACAAAATTTAGTATTTGTGATAGTATATGAGGCATTTAAAGCAAAGAGGGGGACAAGAATCATGAAAAATTTAATTATTGATTTAGAAAAAACAATGCTTGAAGTACAACAAATGGATAGAGAGATGAGTTTATCTATTTCAAATACGACTGGTGATTTAAAACAACAATTATTTGATAAAAAGAATGAATTAAAAAATACATCATCTGATAAAAAATTAGTTATAGAAAATCAGATTGAAGTTCTAACAAAACAAATAACAGTTGCTGAAAAAAGATTATTAGAATCTTTTAATGCTAAAAAGGAAGAAATTATTCAAAAGATTGCTGATAAAGTAGTCTCTAAAAAGCAAGAGATTGAAAAGGAAATCTTTGATAAAACTTCACAATTAAGACAAACAAAAAATAATATAGAAGTCGCAATAAAAAATGATAATTTTTCAAGAATTACTAAATTATCAGACGAAGCAGGTTCTATAAAGAAATCTTTAGAAGCTTTACAAAAAGATTATGATAGTATTATTAAACTATCTGATAAAGTTATAAAATTAACTAGCGTATATGATTTTGATGGTATTACAAAACCTAAAACTATTAGTCCTATTAGTGTTGGAAGTGAGTCTTCACCTGAAGAAACCAAGGAAAATGATAACGAAAATACTAAATCAAGTACAACAGATGGATATATTTCGCCGGAAAAATTACTTGAAAAATTTAGAGAAGATTTGAAAAAGGAAGCTACAAATTTATATTCTGATGCTTCTAAAAGAAAGGCTCAAATTGACTTTTTCAAAGATGCTTTAATTAAACTTACTAGTTTTGATGAAACTAAAGACTTGTTAAGAAAAGAAGATTTTGATATGATGAATTCAATTATAGCAAGTTATAATACTGATATAAAAAGAGATGCTATGAAAAAGGAAGCAGAAGAAATAGCAGACGAAGAAGTAGAAAAAAAGAGCTTTAGACAAATTTTAAAATTAAATGGAAAAAGAATAAAGGGAAAGTTAAAGAAAAATGAAAACGTTAATTTTATGGATACTATCTTTATATTAGTTAAAAAGAATAACTTATCAAAAATGAAATTAGCGTTACTACTTGATGGCGCAAACAAGTTGAAAAAACGTGATAGAAAAATTTATGATGTAGCAAATAAAGCAATTTCAAAGAGATTATTTAATCACTTATTAAATAATCGTTCTGAAGCTAAAGTGGAAATGTGGATAGAATTATTAAAAACAATGCCAGATGAAATTAAAGTTTCTGGAAATTGTTCTTATTCGTTTGATTTTGTTGCTGAAGAGGCAAAATACGAGGTAGAAAAAGCATTTCAAAATAAGCTAATAGATGAGAATAGATATAATGTGCTTATAACAAAGATTTTAGATATAGTATATTATCGTAGAAACGTTGATGATTACTATTACGATTGTGATCAGAAATTATATAGCTATGTTGATAGTGAAAGTGAAAATATAGAAAAGAATCAAAGACAAATAGTAAAATAAGGATATTTTTATCCTTTTTTATTTTTTGTATGATAAAATTAAAAAGGTGATATAAATGGATGGAATAATAGTAATTAATAAACCAAAAGGAATAACTAGTCGTGAAGTTGTAAATAAAGTGTGTAAACTATTAAATACTAAAAAGGTTGGGCATACTGGAACTTTGGATCCCATTGCAACGGGGGTTTTAGTGTTATGCGTAGGAAAAGCAACTAAGTTAGTGGAGACTTTAACATCAAATGATAAAGAGTATGTTGCAACTGTTAAATTAGGTATTTTAACAGACACATTAGATACCGATGGAACTATTATAGAAAAAAAGTGTGTAAATCTTGACAAAGATAAGCTAGTAAACGTATTAAATTCATTTATTGGTACGTATAATCAGGAGGTTCCAATTTATTCTGCAGTTAAGGTAAATGGTAAAAAGTTGTATGAATATGCAAGAGCAAAAAAAGAAGTTACAATCCCAAAAAGAATGGTTGAAATAAAAAAAATAAAATTGATAGAATTCGGTAGTGACTATTATAAATTTAAGGTAACGGTATCTAAAGGAACATATATAAGAAGTTTAATTAAAGATATTAATGATAAATTAGGTGTAATAGGAGTAATGAGTGATTTGGTAAGAACAAAACAAGGTAAATTTTCTATAAATAATTCATATACTTTAGAAAATATGGAAAATAATAACTATAATGTTTTAACAATAACTGATGTTTTAAAAGATGAAAATTGTGTTATAATAAGTAACACATTGTTTGAAAAAGTTAAAAATGGTGCATTAATAAATAATGAATATAATACTAGTATGGTAACTTTTATATATAATGATAGTGTAATTGCAATATATAAAATATATGACAAAGATAAAAGTAAGTTGAAACCATATAAAATGTTTATATAGAAAGGATGATAATATGGAAATTTATAAAGGTACTGAGGAAGTAATTATAGGTACTATAGATGGTAAATATAAAGAAAATGAGGTTACCAAAGTACCTAAGGAGAGAACAGAAAAATTAATCTCAGAATATAATTCTGGAGAATTAACGTTAAGATTTGTAGATGCAAATGAAACAAATAGTTTACAACATGAAGAAAATGACTTGCATAAATGGTTAAAATAATGTATATTATTAGTGTTACCTTATCTCGGGTGTTTGGAAAGTACTCCTAACCACATCTTAGGTATAGGCGAATAAATAAAAAAAGGAGGAATATACTTATGTTAAAAAAAGAAGTTAAACAAGAAATTATAAAGAAGTATGCAACTCACGAAGGAGATACTGGTTCTCCAGAAGTACAAATTGCAGTTTTAACTGAAGAAATTAACGTATTAACTAATCACTTAAAGGAAAACATTCATGATTTCCATTCAAAAAGAGGATTATTAATGAAGGTTGGTAAAAGACGTAATTTACTTAATTACCTTAAGAAGACTGATATTAATAGATACCGTGAATTAATTAAGTCATTAGGATTAAGAAAGTAATTTATTTTGTAAAGTAGGCACTCTTTTTTGGGTGTCTTTTTATATAGATTAAGGAGATGTAATAATGGAAAAAAGAATATTTGAAACAGAATTTAGAGGTAGAAAATTAACTGTTGAAGTGGGAGAATTAGCTAAACAAGCTGATGGTGCAGTATTAGTAAGATATGGTGATACAGTAGTATTATCAACTGTATGTGTAAGTCATGATGCTAATATATTATCAGACTTTTTCCCTTTAATGGTTTTATACCAAGAAAAGTTATATTCAGTAGGTAAAATACCTGGTGGATTTATTAAAAGAGAAGGAAGACCAACGGAGAATGCAACACTTGCAGCTAGAATGATAGATAGACCAATGCGTCCTTTATTTCCAGAAGATTTTAGAAATGAAGTGCAAGTTGTAAATACCGTTTTATCAGTAGACCCTGATAATTCACCTGAGCTTACTGCAATGCTTGGATCATCTATTGCAACATCTATTAGTAAGGTTCCTTTTGATGGACCAATCGCAGGTGTTAAAGTAGGAAGAATAAATGGAGAATTTATAATTAATCCAACTGTTGAAGAATTAGAAAAAACAGATATAGACCTTACTGTTGCAGGTACAATGGATGCAATTAATATGGTTGAAGCAGGAGCTAAAGAAGTAAGTGAAGATGATATGCTTGAGGCATTAATGTTTGGTCATGATGCAGTAAAAGAACTAGTTAAGTTTGAAAATAAAATAATAAAAGAAATAGGTCAAGAAAAAATGGAGTATGAAGCTCTAGAAATAACAGATGAGCTTAAAGATGAGATTTCATCTCTTGCAAAAGATCAATTAGATAGCGCAATGCGTATTAAAGATAAACTAGAAAAATATGCTGCAATAGACAAAGTAAAAGAAGACGTAGTAGCTAAATTTGAATATGAAAATGAAGATTTAGATAAGGACGCTTTAAACGAACTTTTAACAAAGGTTAAGTTATGTTTAGGAATGATTGAATACGAAGTATTTAGAAAGATTGTTGTTAAAGAGAAAAAACGTGCAGATGGAAGAAAAATGACTGAGATAAGACCTCTTTCAACAGACATTGATTTACTTCCAAGAACGCATGGGTCTGCTTTATTTACTCGTGGTGAAACACAAAGCTTGTCAGTTGTAACATTAGGTGCACTTGGAGAACATCAAATAATAGATGGTCTTTCTCCAGAAGATCAAAAAAGATTTATGTTACATTATAACTTCCCACAATTTTCTGTTGGTGAAACAGGACGTTATGGTGCTCCAGGACGCCGTGAAATAGGACATGGTGCATTAGGAGAAAGAGCTCTTGCTCAAGTTATGCCATCTGAAGAAGAATTTCCATACACAGTACGTGTTGTATCAGAAATATTAGAATCAAATGGTTCATCATCACAAGCATCTATTTGTGCTGGATGCATGGCTTTAATGGCTGCTGGTGTACCAATAAAAGCTCCAGTTGCAGGTATTGCAATGGGACTTATTACAGATGGTGATGACTATACAATATTAACTGATATTCAAGGTATGGAAGATCATTTAGGTGATATGGACTTTAAGGTTGCAGGTACAAAAGATGGTATTTGTGCACTTCAAATGGATATAAAAATAAAAGGTATTACTAAAGAAATATTAAGTAAGGCATTAGCACAAGCTAAAAAAGCTAGACTTGAAATATTAAAGGTAATAGCAAAGCAAATAAAAGAACCAAGAAAAGAAGTTAGTAAGTATGCTCCTAAAACTCTTACATTTACAATTGATCCTGGAAAGATAAAAGACGTTATTGGTAAAGGCGGAGAAATGATTACAAAGATTATTTTAGAGGCCTCAAACGTTGAGACTGTAACTGATATGAATGCTGTTAAAGTAGATATAGAAGAAGATGGAAGAGTAATTATTTATCATACTGATAGTGATATAATTAATAAGACTGCTGATATGATTAAAAACGTTATAAAAGAAGTAGAAATAGGTAAGATTTATACTGGACGTGTTGTAAAAGTAATAGAAGAATTAGGATGTTTTGTAGAACTTTGGGAAGGATGCGAAGGACTAGTTCACATCTCTCAATTATCCGATAAGAGAGTTGCTAAGACATCTGATGTTGTAAACGTTGGAGATGAAATAATTGTTAAAGCAACAGGCTTTAAAAATGGTAAGTTAAACTTATCTAGAAAAGAAGTATTAGTAAAAGATAAGATTAAAGATGAAAAACCATCAAAAAAGAAAGAAGAAAAAACTGAAGAGTAATTTCTTCTTTTTTTCTTGTCAAAGAAAAAAATACTAATTAATACAATAAATATCATGAAAATTAAACTATGATTGAAAGTTTATATGTTTTTTTGTATAATATTTTTTAATTAGAGGTGTGTTATGGGAAAATTATCAAATATGTTGTATATGATTGATCTATTAAATACAGGTAATGTTTATACATTGAAAGAATTATCTGAAAAACTTGGTGTAACCGAAAGAATGATAAGATATTATAAAGAAGAAATATGTAATAATGGAATTGCTATTGAATCTTTTAAAGGGCCTAATGGTGGGTATTTTATGATTGATAAAATCAAAAACTATACAAGTGTTAATAAATATGATATACAATTATTAAATAACGTGTATAATATGCTATTAGAAAGTAATTTTAAATATTTAGACAAATATAAAACTTTTTTAGATAAAGCAAAGAAAATGTATTCAATATATGATGAAAAGAGTAAATATATTCTAAATATCAATACAGATGCTCCTAATGATGTAGAAAAACTTATATTAGAAGCCGTTGAAAAAAATGATAAAATAGAAATAATATATAATGATGTTAGTGGTAGTAATTCCAAAAGAACGATACACCCTCTTTATTTATTTAAATATAAAAATGATTATTATGTTACTGCCTTTTGTGAATTAAGAAATGATATACGACATTTTGAATTAAGTAGAATTATTATTTCAAAATAAAAAAGACGAAATATTTCATTTTTTTGCGATATAATATTTTTGAAAGAAACTATAACCTAAAACTAAAAGGGATAATAGTTTTAGTAAAACTATTAACTTAAGGAGGTAGTTGATATGAATGATGAATTATATACAAATTATCTTAAATCATTGGATCAGAAATATAATGCAGTATGTTTTGATATTGATAGAACTCTAACCATTAATAATTCTAAAACAATTGATGATAGAGCTATAGATATGATTATTGACTTGTTGGCTAAGAAAGTTCCAGTTGTATTTATTACGGGACGTGGAGAAACTGGACTGAATGATTTAAAAAATGACATCTATAATCACATGCATGATAATAAGAAAATAGTGGATAATGATCTCAAAAGAATATATGTTTTGGCAAATGATGGCGCTAGATTGTTTTATAGTAATATTGCAACATCAGAGAATTTTTTGAATGAAAGCGTTTATATATCAACTAAAGAAGAATTGGATCAATTGCTACTGATTAGTAGTTTTGTGAAAGAAATTAAAGAAAATTTACCTTATGGCAATTGTTTTATGATAACATATTCAAGAGACTTAAAAAATAATAATATTATAAATATAAGAATGGTATTTAACACGGATAATGACAAAATAATTAATTCAATATTTGATAGTGTAAATGATTATATAGTGAATAAAGGATTTAATGGTGTCTATTTAACAAGAGGCATATATGAAAACAAACCTGTTATTCAAATAGGAACCGCAACAAAAGATAAGGCGATAGAGAGAACAGAAAAGATAATTGGTGTACCTAGAAATTCAATGATGAGAATTGGTGATTGTGGAGATTTAAGAGGAAATGATTATGCAATGCTAAATTGCAATCAAGGATATAGTGTAGATAAAACTAGTGGTTCTATTAATTCCTGTTTTCCTATTTTTGATAAAAATGGAAATATAATAAGTGGGGTGGATGCTACATTGCAATTAATGAAGAGTGCAAAAATATTACCGACTGTTTGTTTAGAAAAAGCTGAAAAACAAAATTATAAACGGCAATTTGCTGAAATAGAAAGGAATATTGTTCTTGGAAGACAAAAATTATTGAAGAGATATAATGACATAATAAATAGTAATTTTAACGATTGCAACACAATAGATGATTTGTTTGATAGATTCAGTGGAAGTATTAAAATTCCTATGTATGAAATGGAACTTTTGAATGACAATCCATTAAAAGAATTATGGTTAACATTAATTAATGAGAATCAGTCTTATTCAATAAGAGATGATGAAAATTATCTTTTAAGAGGTTCTGATACGTACTATTATTTTATGTCGAACAGAATAAGCAAAAATGGTGTTGATATTACTTCAAAAAATGATGTAATAAATTGGTATAAAAACTATTTGAATTTTTTGGATGAATCATTGGAAGCCATTTTAGAAACAAATAATTTAAACAATCGAAGTAATAAAAAATTATTATTAGGAGTTTTAGACAATTGTAGAAATGTTTTGCTTATTTTACTAAATCACTACTTAGTTTCAAAATATTGTAATGAAAATATACTATTGGAAATTTCTTCTAGTGATAAAAATGAAATTGATGACTTGTATAAATGTCTTATGAGTATAGAAAAATTAATGAGTGAAATATGTTTTCAATCAGCATATGACATTAACAAAGATTACATTTTAAAAAGCATATCAGATACAAAAAATATTTTGATAAACAATTATTATGATGAACAAAAAAAGAAAGAAAAAAGTAACTATTCTAAAGATTACAGAACATATAGAGAAATTGATAATTTTGCTGAAAACTATGTGGCGGTTTCATTGTACAATAAAAATTGTGATAGTACTGAATTTACAAATGCATGTGGATTGAGTTATGGCGGCATAGAATTACCAATAATAGCAAAAATAATAGATCAAAAAAGGATTGATAAGTTATTACTTTTAAAATTTAATAAAAATGTATCTGGCTATACAAACAAGCAATTACTTGATTTAAGAAACTTTAATATAAATAATTTTGGTGGCTTAATTAATTGCAATGATTTTAAATTTTCTGATTTAGATTTATTTGATGATAATGTTTTAACCGGAAAAACATTGCAGTTAGCGATTAATTCACTATATGATTGTGATATTAATGTTAATAATGTTTGCATAGTTAGATATCCAAGCATTAATAGAATTAATCAAATGTTCATAAATAATTCTTCAGCTATTGATTATAATTTATTTTTCAATTATATATATGGTTTATGCTTTAATAGTCCTTATAGTTGGAAGGATGATGATTGGATAAATGAAAATGGAAAGATTGATTACACTGATTCATTAGGGGTATTTGATTTAAATAGAAAAAAGATAATAGAATGTTTAATAAAAAATCATAATTTTAATATAAATAGTGAAGTTGGTGAGTACAGAAAGAGGTTAATAAAATAGTAATAGGTTTTAACTTGATAGTGATTATAAAAATAATGCTCAATATAGGAGTTGATTTTGATAATTAAAAAATAGTGTGCTTAATGCAGAATTAAAAATTGTAAAAAATGATAATCATTATCTTACTTCACATGCATTCAAAGATAAATATTTATATGAATGGTTAGATAAAAATATAAAGGGAGAATAAAAATATGAGAGTAGTAAGCATAGGAGATTTAGTATTAGATTACTATTATAAAAATGAAAAGTTATTAGGTGTTAATGGAGGAATGACTTCCCATAATATAATTGCGAATTTAGCGAAAATGGGATTAAATACATCCGTATATGGATCTTGTGGTAATGATATTCAAGGCGAAATGGCAATAAATAGTTTAAAGAAAGTTAATGTTGATACTTCTAATATTAAAAAAATAGAAGACAAAGGGACGAGAGTGTTTCATGTTTCTTATTTTGAAGACAAAGAAGGATTATCGTTTACATCTAAAAAAAGATGCCCTTTTTGTGGCAAAAAAAGATGGTATGATGATAGCTTAATAGATACTGATTATATTATTAAAGATATTCAAAATGATGATATATTAGTATTTGATAATTTAAATAATAAAAATCAGTTTATTATAGATAGTGTTTGTAATAAAAAAATAATAGATTTAGGTCAATATTTTGAATTTGAAAATTTGGAAGCAAAAGATATAATTAATAAAATGAAAAATAAATTTGAGATAATTAATTTTAATGAAAGAGTATCGAATTATTTAATAAAAAGGTTAGGTTTGAAAAACGATTTAGATTTATTTAAAAGTCTTTTTCCTAAATTTATGACTATAACAAGAGGAGATTGTGGTGCAACTTTTATATATGATGGTAAGATATATGATTTTGCGTTGATTAATAAAGGCATTGTTACTGATTCTACTGGAGCGGGTGATGCATTTATATCTAGTATTATAAAAGATTTTGTAAAGAATAATTTACAATATAATCCTAATTTATTTGAAAAGTGGTATGAGAATTCAAATAAACTTACATCTAAAGTTGTATCTAAAATGGGTGCTAGGGGACATATTAATTCTTTATTCAAAATAAAAAAAGAAAGTGATAAATGCACTTGTGATAGTTTTATTTATAATGAAAGAAAAAAAGTAAAAAGATGTAATATAAACATTAATAATTTAGAGGTAAGGGTTATTAATGCATTAAAAAGCAAGGCTTATTCTGAACTTGAAAAAATTAAATTTGAAAACATTGATAATGGTTTATTTATAGGTACAGGAGGTTCATTTGCAGCAGCTTATTTTTCATCTAAAATCATAAATGATATTTATGGAACAAATACAGTCGCAAGTTTTCCAAGAGATATAAAGTACCGAAATAACTTAAAAGTACAAATGGCATTTTTGTTCTCATACTCTGGAACAACTAATGATATTTTTGAATCAACGAAAGAAATTTCTCAAGATAAAAAGATTATTATTACAAAGGGTGAAAAGCAAAATATAGTTTTAAAAACCGGGATTAATAAAAGTAATATAGTATCATATAGAAGTAGTTCAAATAAGGGAAGAGAACGTGGTTTTTTATCCTTTGAAGGAACTATTTCACCAGCTGCGTTATTTCTTAAGTTTTATTTTGAAAAGAAAAAAGTAGAAAAAGATGTATGCCATTTTATAAAAGATAGTATGAATTATTGGAATAATTATTTTGAAGAATTGTTTAAAAATAAAAAAGACATGTTAAAAGAATTTTTTGCAAAAGGAAATATTATTAATATATTTACTGGTGATTATACACTATCGGCAAGTTTTGATTTAGAAAGTAAAATAACAGAATCTGGTATAATAAATTGTATTGTTCATGAAAAAAAGAATTTTTCTCATGGAAGGTTTATTAATTATGAACATTTAAGTAAGAAAATGAATATATATTTTAAACAAAATGATATAAGTGATTATGAGGAAAAACTAATTAAGTATTTAGATAACGAATATTTAATTACAATAGAAAGTAGATATAATGGAATTTTATGTGAATTCGATTTATTGGTAGCATCACAATATTTGATATATCATTTATCGAACTTCCTAAATATAGATATTTCAAAGCCATCATATAGTGAAGACTCTATGAAAATATATTTCTATAAAGGTGATCTTTAATTAGCGCGTCAAGGAAGAATATAATTTCTTCTTTTTTCTTACATATTTTGACACATTTTAAACAAACCTTTATAATAATATATAAATATTAGGAGGTATTTATATGCTTAAAGTACTAATAGTAGAAGATGAAACGGGTATTAGAACAATAATTAAAAAGTATTTAAGTAAGTTTGATATTACTTGTATTGAAGCAGAAAATGGTAAAAAAGGACTTGAGATATTTACCCAAAATAAAGATGGTATAGATCTTATTTTAATGGATGTTATGATGCCAGAGATGGATGGGGTTTCTGCAACAAAAAAGATAAGAGAAATAAGTGATGTTCCAATTATTATGTTAACTGCTAAAGCGGAAGATGAAGATGAAATAGAAGGATTAGAAGTGGGAGCAAATGATTATATTACAAAACCATTTAATCTAGATGTTTTACTTCTTAGAATAAAAAAACTAATTAATTTAGATAGTGATAATGAGTTAGAATTAGTTAAAGAGCAGCGTGCAGTAAGAAAAAACGGAAGATTAATCGAGCTTACTAAAAAAGAGTATTTGATACTAGAATATTTCTTTTCTAATCCTAATATCATATTAACTCGTGACCAAATATTAAATAAGGTTTGGGGAATAGATTACTTTGGTGATGATCGTGTTGTTGATACTAATATAAAAAGAATAAGAAGGAAAATAGATGAGAATAAAAAATACATTAAAACAGCTAGTGGAACAGGTTACATCTTTGTCAAATAAAAAAAGAGTATCAAGCAATAATTCTCAATACTCTTCCTTAAAATTATAGTTTATTCAGTTTTTTCTTTTGGTAATATAATATTTAACAATATAGCAATAATTGCGGCTGGAACTATACCTGAACCACCAAATATTGTTGATACAGCCTCTGGTAAATAGTCAAGTACGGCTGAAGATGTACCTAAACCATAACCAAGACCTAATGCAAGAGAGAA
>ERZ780157.673-NODE-673-length-42845-cov-12.129399_pt1 | contig 42845 bp, 40 predicted proteins | sample MGYA00511169_ERZ780157 | MGnify/ENA primary metagenome ERZ780157 (study PRJEB29588, sample SAMEA1965149) | human gut metagenome | biome: human gut; feature: human-associated habitat; material: faeces | place: Denmark | collected 2008/2010 ...
TGTGGATCGGCCGTCTGTTGAAGAACCAGCTGATGGACGACGTGTTCAACGAGGAAAACGAGTCCTTCATGCAGGAGACCCGGCTGATGGTCAGCGAGTATTCGGTGAACCTTCCGACCCGTTTCTATTACAGGAAGAAATGGCATGACGGCTGGATAAACGTGGTGAACCCGTTCCGCGCGACCCTCGTGCTGGGTACGCCGGGCTCGGGCAAGAGTTACGCCGTCATCAACAATTACATACGCCAGCAGATCGCCAAAGGCTTCGCCTGCTACATTTACGACTTCAAGTATCCGGACCTGAGTACCATAGCTTACAACCAGCTACTCAAGAACAGGGACAAGTATGACGGCAACGTGCAGTTCTATGTGATCAACTTCGATGATCCGCGCCGCAGCCACCGCTGTAACCCGATCAATCCGGCCTTCATGTCGGATATCGCGGACGCTTACGAATCGGCGTATGTCATCATGCTGAACCTGAACAAAAGTTGGATACAGAAACAGGGTGATTTCTTCGTGGAATCCCCGATCATCCTGCTGGCCGCCATCATCTGGTACCTCAAGATTTTCGAGGACGGGAAATACTGCACCTTCCCGCATGCCATCGAGCTGCTGAACAAGCCCTATTCGGACGTGTTCACCATACTGACCTCGTACAGGGAGCTCGAGAACTACCTCTCGCCCTTCATGGACGCATGGAAGGGTGGGGCGATGGAGCAGCTCCAGGGCCAGATAGCGAGCGCGAAGATACCGCTCTCGCGCATGATCAGCCCCTCGCTCTACTGGATCATGAGCGGGGACGACTTCACGCTGGACATCAACAACCCGGAGGAACCCAAGGTGCTGTGTGTGGGCAACAACCCCGACCGGCAGAACATCTATTCGGCGGCCCTGGGGCTGTATAACGCCCGCATCGTCAAGCTGGTCAATCGGAAGAGAAAGCTGAAGAGCTCCATCCTGGTGGACGAGGTCCCGACCATCTATTTCCGGGGCCTTGACACGCTGATCGCCACGGCGCGGAGCAACAAGGTGGCGGTCTGCCTGGGAGCGCAGGACTTCAGCCAGCTGGTACGCGACTACGGTGAGAAAGAGGCGCGCGTGATCCAGAACACCATCGGCAACATCTTTGCCGGGCAGGTGGTCGGGGAAACGGCGAAAAACCTTTCCGAGCGTTTCGGCAAGGTGCTCCAGCAACGCAAATCGGTCAACATGACGAAAGAGGACACTTCCACCAACATCAGTACCCAACTGGACTCCCTGATACCTGCCTCCAAGATATCCAACCTCTCACAGGGGATGTTCGTGGGAAGCGTATCGGACAATTTCGGGGAAACCATCAGGCAGAAGATCTTCCATGCCCGTATCGTGGTGGACAATGCCAAGGTGGAAGCCGAAACGAAGGCTTACAAACCGATACCCGTCATCACGGACTTCACGGACGGGGACGGCAAGGACCATATGCAGGAGGAGATCGAGCGCAACTACTACCGCATCAAGGAAGAGGTGGGCGATATCATCCGGCGCGAGCTCCTGCGCATAGAGAACGATCCGAAGCTGCAGCACCTGCTGGAGACGGACGAGGAATAACATATATATATTAAGGAATAGGATTGCTTCAGGCAATCCTACATTTGATAACCGTTTAATTTTAGTTTTATGACCGAGAAAAAGAAAAACAACAATCCCATGGGAAAACCCTGTTTCCCGTGGGTGGGCGGAAAGAGAAGGCTGCTTCCCGTCCTGACCGGGTCATTGCCGGGTAATTTTTCCGAAATGGAAACGTATGTGGAACCTTTCGTTGGCGGCGGCGCGCTGTTCTTCTGACTGAGGCAGGCCCATCCGCACATCCGCTGCGTGATCAACGACTCCAACGAGAGCCTGGTGAACGTGTACCGCATCATCCAGAACTCCCACGAGGAGCTGATCAGGACGCTGGACGGCATTCAGAGGGAATACCATGCCCTGAGGGAACACGCGGACAGAAGGGCGTACTTCATGGAAAGGCGCACATTCTTCAACGAGGGGAATCCGGACGATGTCACCCGCGCCGCCCTGTTCATCTTCTTCATGCGTACCTGCTACAACGGCATCTATTCGGTGAACCGCAGCGGCAAGCTCTCCGTGACGTTCGGCGCGGGCAACCGTGCGAGAATACTGGAAGAAGAGCTGCTCTGCCTGAACCATAAGCTGCTGCGGGGAGTCGTCATCCTGGACGGGGATTACCGGCAGACCGGTAAATACGCGGGCGGGAAGACCTTCTTCTACTTCGATCCTCCCTACAAGCCGGTCAACGAGGCGGGCGGCTATACTTCCTACATGCCCGACGATTTCGACGACAACGACCAGATCCGGCTGGCCGAATTCTGCAGGGAGATAGGGGATGCCGGCAGCAAATGAATGCTCTCCAACTCCGATCCTCGCGAGAAGGATCCGACCAATACCTTCTTCGACGACCTGTACGACGGCTTCCACATCCAGCGGCTGAGCATCTTCCGCTCGGTCTGCTCCATCGCCGAGAAACGGAAACCGGTCAACGAGCTGTTGATAAGGAACTATTAATGCGGGGCAAGGCTGTCAAAATATAGCCCCACTTACTATGTGTTTCTTTTTGGACACGGATTTTCATGGGAAATACAAAGAAAATCCATGAATTTCCATGCCAAAAAGAAACCGCCAAGTGTGTTTTGATACATTTTTTCTCAACAGGAATAATCACTCACTGCCACCGCCTAACGAGCGGTAAAGGTTGACGACCCCTTGTATCTCGTCGAAACGGTCCGAAGCCACATCCAGTTCCGCCTGTAACAATGTCTGGCGCGCCGTCAACACCTCAAGGTAATTCTGCGAACTGTATTTCATCAGCAATTCCGCACTACGCACTGCCGATGTCAGGGCGGCAACCTGCTGTTCGCCAAGTTTCAGCCTTCCTCTTGCTGTCTGCCATTGCACCAATGCGTTATTCACTTCCGTACCGGCATCGAGCAGGCTTTGGCGGAAAGAGAGTAACGCCTCTTCCTGCTGTGCCTTGGCTACTTTCAGATTAGCGATGTTTTGTCCCCGGTTGAAAAGGGGCTGTATGAGCGAACCGACAGCCGAAAACAGCCATTGGCCGGGATTGGTGATTGTGGCACCCGCCGCATTGGTCCACCCGGCAGAACCCGAAAGCGTAATCGACGGGAAGAATGCAGACCGGGCACGGTTGGTCACATAGAACGCCGCCGCCAACGCCGCCTCGCTCTGCCGCACATCCGGACGGCGTTGCAGGAGCTGCAACGGTAGCCCCACTAAAAGCGTGTCGGGAAAAGACTGGCCGGAAAGCGTCGAACGTGCGATGTCGCCCGGAACAGCTCCTAATAATGATGATAAGGAGTTTTCCAACTCGATAATCTGCCGTTCGAGCGAAAGCAGCGAGGCATCCACCGACAGTTTCCCCGCTTCGGTCTGTGCCACAGCCATATCAGTGGTCTGTCCTGCCCTTTTCAGGGCTTTCATTACACGCAAGTTCTCATTCCAGTTTCCGGCCGTGCGGCGGCTGATGTCAAGTTGTTCATCCAACATCAGCAAAGTATAATAATTGTTGGCAATGGTCGCTATCAACTCGGTTTGCACAGCCTGACGGTAGGCTTCGCTCTGTTCCAGTACAGCACGGGCCTCCCGCTTGGCGTTAGTCAGTTTGCCAAAAATATCAATTTCCCAACTTGCCGAAACCGCCAGATCGTAGGTCTTGGTTGTCTTTCCATGTTCCGCCTTGCTCATTGTCCCCTGAGGAGTAAGGTTGACGGACGGCAAATATGAAAGGCGTGCCGACTTGAGAAGCGCCTCGGCCTCTTCCACACGCAGGCGGGCAATGCCCAAATCAGAATTGTTGCAAAGTCCGGTCTCTATAAGTTTTTGCAGTTGAGGGTCTGTGAACAGCTCTTTCCACGAAAGGTCGGCAATGGACGCGGCACTGTCGGCAGGCGGCACCTGCCGGCGGTAGAGGCTATCCACAACCGCCACGTCAGGTCGTTTGTAGGGTCGGTAGACCGAGCATCCGCCCAGCACCACCGACAAGCATATACATATAATTATTTTCTTCATTGTACAAATATATTCTTGTTTATTGTTCTCTTTCTTTCAAATCCGGCAACCGGCGTTCAGGCATAAAGCGTTCCTGCAAATACTGGAACACGATAAAAAGCACGGGCACAATAAAAAGCAACGCGACCGTACCAATCAGCATGCCGCCGACCGTACCCACACCGATAGAGATATTGCCATTGGCTCCCACACCCGAAGCGAACATCAGCGGAAGCATGCCGAAAATCATCGTCAGCGAGGTCATCAGAATCGGACGCAGACGGACTTGGGCGGCAGACACCGCTGCCTGAGAAATGCTCATGCCCTGACGACGGCGTTCCGAGGCATATTCCGTAAGCAGGATTGCCGTTTTGGCAAGAAGTCCTATCAACATCAACAAACCGATTTGCAGATAGATGTTATTCTCCAGACCGAATATCTTGGCAAAAAGGAAACTTCCGGCAAGACCGAACGGCACGGAAAGGATAACTGCAATCGGAACAAAAAGACTCTCATAAAGGGCACATAGAATCAAGTATATGAATACCACACAGATGATGAAGATAACGGTGGTGGAACTGCCTGTCGAAGCCTCTTCGCGCGACATACCGCCGAACTCGTAACCGTAACCGGCCGGAAGCGTTTCCGCCGCCACTTCACGCAGTGCCTCGATGGCCTGTCCGGTGCTGTAACCGTCGGCCGGGATGCCGTTCACACTGATGGCGGAGAATAGGTTGAAGCGGGAAAGTGTCTCGGCTCCATATACACGTGTGAGCTTCAGGTATTGTCCCACAGGACTCATCTCGCCCTCATCGTTCCGTACAAACATATTGTTCAGCGCTTCCGTATCCAAACGGTATTCGGGAGAAGCCTGCACCATCACACGATACAGTTTGGAGAAGCGGTTCATGTTGGAGGCATAATTGCCTCCGATGTAGCCGGACAACACGGAAAGCACATCGGATGGAGAAATGCCGTTACGCTTGCAACGGGAAGCGTTCACCTCCACTAAATATTGCGGGAACTTAGTGTCAAACGAAGTTGTGGCACGCGCAATTTCAGGACGGGCATTCAGCTTGTCAATCATCTGCCGGGTTATGGACAGTAAATCTTCTATTTTTCCTCCTTTTTGGTCTTGTACATATATCTCAAAACCACTGCTCACACCATATCCCGGAATCATAGGTGGAGCAAAAACCATAATTTCGGCTGAAGCGATGTCGGCTGTACGGCGGTAGATTTCAGATATTACAGAATTAATGTCATCCCCTTCTTCCGTCCGTTCACTCCAATCCTGAAGACGGACAATGAACATACCATTGGCTGCTCCCTGCCCGCTGATCATGGCGTTACCCGTAACCTTGGAAAACATGCGGATTTGAGGAATGTCCTTGATGCGGCGGTCAATCTCGTCCATCACAAGCTGTGTTTCCGCCAAGTTGCTTCCGGGTGAAGTACGCACATCGATAAAGACCGTACCCATGTCTTCCTGCGGTACAAGTCCCGTCTTGGTCGTTTTCATCAGGAAAAAGAGTCCGGCACCGGCCACTACCAACAGTACACCGGCGAGCCATTTACGTTTGAGCATGAAAAACACGCCACCTTTATATTTCATCACCACGCGATGGAAAGCCGTATCGAAAGCGACGTGGAAACGTGAGGAGAAACTCATCTTTTCCCCGCTGCCGGTATCCGCGTGCGGGGTCATGATAAGCGCGCAAAGAGCCGGACTGAGGGTCATGGCATTGAGCAGGGAAATACCTACCGCCACAGCCATCGTAAGACCGAACTGGGTATAGAACGTACCGGTCGTACCACCCATGAAAGACACAGGAATGAATACCGCCATGAAGACGAACGTGGTGGTTACCAAAGCGGAAGTTATATTCCCCATGGCATCGATCGTGGCAAGATAAGGAGACTTATAACCCTCATCGAATTTTGCCTGCACCGCCTCTACGACGACTATCGCATCATCCACCACCGTACCTATCACCAGCACCAAAGCGAAAAGGGTCAACATATTCAGGCTGAAACCTGCCACAGCCAAAAATGCAAAAGTACCTATCAGGGAAACGATGATTGAAACGGCAGGTATAAACGTGGAACGGAAACTCTGCAAGAATACATATACCACCAGAATAACAAGGACTATGGCCTCGATAAGAGTCTTGATTACATTTTTGATAGACGCGTCAAGAAAGTCCTTCGTGCTCATCAGGTCGGCTATCTCCATACCCTTGGGAAGGGTTTCCCGAATGTCCTCCACCACCTTATCGATTTCCTCGATAATTTCATTGGCATTTGAACCGGATGTCTGGGCAATCATACAGTTAGACCCCGGATGCCCGTTCACCTCGCCGATATAAGTGTAAGTGCTCGACCCCAACTCAATAGTGGCGACATCCTTCAACTTCAGCTCTTCACCGCCGGGAAGGGATTTGATAACCATATTCTCGTAATCCTGCTCAAATTCGTAACGTCCACGGTATTTGAGCACGTATTGGAATGTGTTTTCCGATTCAGCACCTAAAGTACCGGTCGGGGCTTCCAGGTTCTGTTCGTCAAGAACTGCCGTGATGTCGCCCGGAACAAGGCCGTAGCGTGCCATCTTACCCGGGTCGAGCCAAATACGCAATGAGTAGTCCGAACCCATCACGTTCACCTCACCAACGCCGGCTATACGCGCCAAACGGGGCTCGATATTGATTTTCAGATAATTGTTCAGAAATTTCTCGTCAAACGAATCGTCCGGGCTGTACAGGGCCAGCGCTTTGATGTTACTGGTCTGGCGTTTACGCACCGTAACACCGCTTCGTGTAACTTCAGCCGGAAGCAAGCCTTGTGCAGAAGCAATACGGTTCTGCACATTCACCGTCGCCATGTCCGGGTCTGTCCCCTGCCGGAAATAGATACGGATATTCGCCATCCCGGCATTGGTGGCAGACGAGGTCATATACATCATGTTCTCCACACCGTTGAGGGCCTCTTCCAAAGGCACCACAACACTCTTCTGCACAGTCTCGGCATTGGCACCCGTGTAGTTGGCCTGCACGCTTACCGTAGGCGGGGCTATTTCGGGAAACTGTTCAACAGGCAGCTGAACAAGGCTGATAATACCCAATATAAGAATGAGGACGGAAATTACACCCGCCAGAATGGGTCTGTCAATAAAAGTCCTTATTTTCATGGTACAGCTTATTCATTAGTGGTCGTGTGAGTATCTATTTCGGTTCCCTCGCGTACAAGACCGGCACCTTCGGCAACAATTACATCGCCGGGAAGCAGACCGGACTCCACAATGTATTCCGTCCCGTCATTCAGACGGAACACTTCGACGGGAGTTGACTTGGCTTTGCCGTCAACCACCTTATATACGAAAACGCGGTTCTGCAATTCATAAGTGGCAGCCTGCGGGATGACAATCACGCTGTCACGGTGTGAAGGGACGAACACCGTGGCGCTGCCACCGTTACGGAGCAATCTCTCCGGGTTGGCGAACTCCGCACGCAGGCTCACCGCACCCGTACCCTCATCCACGGTTCCGCTCACCGCATTGATTTTTCCGGAATGGGAATAAGCCTTGCCGTTACTCAAAGCCAGTTCCACATCGGGCATCCCGTCCATCGCTTTCTGAAGCGAGCCATATTGCTGTACCAAATCCAATATCTGGTTCTCGTTCATCGAAAAATAGGCATAGACGTTCTCGTCATCGGAGACAGTCACCAACGGCTCTGCAATATTGCTGCCCACAAGAGCACCCACACGATAAGGAATCATGCTGGCAACCCCGTCGACAGGACTTTTCACCTCTGTATAGGACAGGTTGTTACGGGCATTGGTCTCCTCCGCCCGGGCTTGGGCAAGGCCGGCTTGGGCTTCCGCAAGAGAATTACGGGCAGTCTGGAGGTCGAATTCGGAAACCACATTCTCCCGGAACAGCTCCTCTTTGCTCTCTGCCGTAAGCCGGGCAGTAGCCAGACGGGATTCCGCGCTCTTTACGTTGGCAATTGCCGTTTCAAGCGCAGCCTTATAAGGCACTTGGTCTATGATGAACAGCACTTGTCCCTTCTTTACCACGTCCCCCTCGTTCAAACGGATCTCGGTAATGATGCCATCCACCTGCGGACGTATCTCAACATACTGCCGCCCCCGCAGACTGGCCGCATATCCGTTTTTCAGTGTCCGGTCGGAAAATTCCACACGAAGCGTTTTGTACTTGGCACCCGGTTCTTGCCGCTGTTTGGAACTGCATGAAGATAGTAGTGCCGCAACTGATAATAAAATGAAGAATCCTTTCATTATTTCTGTTTGCTTATTTATTGTTATTGAATGAAAAATTAGCTTCCTGCAACAGTTGCGGCAAATCTATAAAGATTTTGTATTCATTCTAAGATGTGTTGACGAACAGCCGAAAAGTGTTGACGAACGACAGTAACCCGGCATTTGAAGAATGAATACAAAGAACTATATTTGCAGGAACAATTAAAAAGGCCAAATACGATGTTTCTGAAAGGAATAAAGAAAAAAATAGGGGGAAGAGCTGAAAATGCCGTTACATATCCCCAAATAACCCTCTACGTAGACCTGCTCTTTTGCCTGGTCATACTGCCCCTCACCATAATGCTTGTTCCGATAGACAAATGGTTTGTAAGCCAACCCGCTTTTGCAGTGGCAATGGTCATATACCTTTATTTGCTCTATTTTGTGTACCGCAAAGTGAACATCCCGTCACTGTTCATGCGAAAAAGGTATGGACGGATTATCATGACAGTCATCATGCTCCTGTGTATAACCGAACTGATGACCCATTTTCCCTTGCCGGAGAATCCACACTCCAAACTGCCGCTGGATTTCCGCCGCCACCTACATTCCCAAAGCATCTGGTTCCTTTTCCTCATCATATCCGGTTTTGGGCTGGCAACAGAACTCACCTTTGAACTTTTCCGCCAGATGTTCGCCCGTCAGGAAATGGAAGCGGAGAAGAACCGCGCAGAACTGGCCATGTACAAAGCGCAGATAAATCCCCATTTTCTTTTCAACACGCTTAATACCCTGTACGGGCTGGTCATAGCCAAATCCGACCAGACCGAATCCGCCTTTGTCAAATTCTCCAATATCCTCAAGTATATGTACCATAATGCTTCTGTCGAAAAAATAGATGTAAAAAGCGAAATTGAATATATCCGCCAGTATGTCGAGTTACAGCAATTACGCCTCAACCATCACACCAAGGTCATATTCGAGAGCCGCACAGACCAAGAATACGTAACGATTCCCCCCATGATTCTGATTACCTTTGTCGAGAACGCGTTCAAGTACGGGACGTCTTCTTCCGAAGACTGCACCGTGCTCATACGCATTACCGTGGAAGACGGCACGCTGTTTTTCCAGACATGTAACGCCATAATGAGAGAAAAAGAAACGGATGCCCCTTCCATAGGGATAGAAAACTGCCGAAAGCGGCTGAGGCTGCTCTATCCGGAACGCTTCACACTGCTTACGGAAAAGAATGAGAGCAAACGGGAATTCAGAACAAAATTAACCATACAGCTTGCATGAGAAAGATTAAGTGCATAGCCATAGATGATGAACCCATCGCGCTGCTTGTCATCAAACAGTTTTGCGAAAGAAAGGGAGGTATGGAAATCACCACTTTCTGTGATCCCCGCATCGGACTGGAAGAAATCAAACGGACAAAACCGGATCTGGTATTTCTTGACATTGAAATGAACGGACTCAATGGTCTGGATGTTGCAAAAGCCTTACCGGCGGAATGTACCCTCATCTTCACCACCGCACACGCCCGGTATGCACTTGACGGTTTCAATCTGGACGCTGTGGACTTCCTGCACAAACCCATCGCCTATGAACGTTTTGAAAAGGCCGTGAAGAAAGCCATATATATAAAAGGACTTACGGAACCACAGCATGAATTCCTACAAGAAACGATTGTCGTAAAGCAGGAGTACAACACTATACCCGTACCCGTATCCGATATATTTTACATTGAAGCAATGGAGAATTATAGCAGAATATTCCGGATCTGCGGAGAAAACATCATTTCCAGACTCAATATAAAAACCCTCCATGAAATGCTACCGGAAAACCGGTTTCTAAGGGTACACCGCTCTTTTCTGATTCCGGTAAACAGGGTCAGCCGGTTCTCCAAGCATGAAATCCATCTCCAAGGGCTTGAAAGGAGTATTCCCATAGGGAGAAGTTATGCCAAGGACATTTATGAGATATTGACACAGAAACGGAAAACAATCGCGTATTGACGAGGTTGTGCCAAAGTTTTGACACATTCAACCTCGCCCTGTCATATACCCGTCCTGCTATTTCACGCCAAGACAGCCTACCTTCTTATTTTTCACCCGCTTTCCCGTTTCAACTCCGCATGCGTTTCCTCCGTTTTTTTCAGACGGTGCTGCAGGAACTCGTTCAGATCCTTGTGCGGCAGGTAGTGCACCGCCTTGTCCGTCACGCTCTCGCACCGCCGCCTGATCTCCTCCGTCGCTTTCCGGCCCGCACCATCGTTGTCCAGGAAACAGCAGACATGCCCGTAACCTTCCAGCACGTCCAACGCCCCGGCCAGGTTGCCGACCGAATTGAGTACCACGCAATCCGGCACCGGCTGTCCCTGCTTGAGCGCAAGGTAAGAGAGGTAATCCATGAACCCCTCGAACACCAGTACCGTCGATCTCTCATTCTTATCCGTTGAATGCCTGACATGCGAGATATCCTTTGGGGAGGTAGAACCCTTGAAATAAGGATTACGTATCTCCATGCCGCCTTTCCGGTTCCTGAACCCGATCCCGAAATACCATCTGCCTCGCATGCGGTAATGCACCTCCAGGCACTCCCTTGCAGCGATGCCGGAAGGAATCCCCCTTTGGGCCAGATAATCCAGCAGCACCGTATTACGGAGCGGCGAGACACGGAGCTCCTCGAATGCCGGAGGCGTGGCGACCGCCTTCCGGGGTACCGCGGCGGGCGTGAACACGGGGAAGTGTCCCTCTATGCCCTTCAATACGGAGGATATGTCGCGCGTCCCGTACAACCTTTGCGCCAGGTCGATGATGCTGCCTCCCGTCCCCTCGCCGAAGTCGATTCACAGGTTTCTGGAAAGGCTGACCTTGAATGAGGGGGTACGCTCCTCGCGGAAAGGCGAGCGGTACCACAAACTGTCCCCCTGTTCCTTTACGGGGGAGAATCCCATCCGTCGGAGGTAATCCTCCAACGGAATCCTTTTCGCTTCTTCAATGTTCATGACTCGTCGTGTATTTGATAATGGTAAGAATTTAGAATAGCCGTCCGAACCATTTTACCGGATCCAACGGCCGGCCATTTTTTTGCAGTTCGAAATGCAGGTGGTTGCCGGTGGACGTCCCCGTGCTGCCGACCAGCCCGATGCGTTGCCCGATGCGGACCGTTCCGCCTTTCCTTACAAGGATCCGGCTCATGTGCGCGTACAGGGTCGAGTATCCATCCTCATGGCGGATACGGACGAACCATCCGTAGCTACGGCTGTAACCGGCCTCCGACACTTTCCCGTTTCCTGCGGCGTATACCGGCTCGCCATACGGGGCGGCCAGGTCCACTCCCTTATGGAACATCCTCCGTCCCTTAAGGGGATGCGTCCTGCTCCCGAACCCGGAGGAGACCCGGTAGCGGGTACGCCTGCCGTCAAGGGGAAACAGGACCGGGTAATCCGTCAGGACGGCGACCGCCTGCCGCAGCCCTCATCCCTCCGCCCGTTTCCCCGCTCCCGGGACACGTCCGTTTAACATTTCTCCACTGCCTTCCGGCCTTTCCTTTCCGCCATCCAGGCAAGCGGAAAGCGACAAAAGGTGACAATACATGACTATTAATGACAACTTTCTCATAATCAGTTTATTTAATGGCGAAGATAGTAATTTTACCTCCCGAAACGATTCACTCACTTTTAAATTTAACAGTTATGCAAGAAGTACAACCGGCTGCGCAAGGCAGCGAAAACGCCACTCAGGAACAGGGTTACCTGATGGCTTACGACAAGAGGGAGCAGAAAGCGAAAGGTGTCAAGGGCATCGCGGCAAACGGGGAGTTGGAGACGCTCGAGGCCAACGAGCGGAACAAGGGGCAGTTCATCCGCGTGGACCGCTTCGGGAACTTCTTCACCAACTTCGGGAAGAACTTCCTATACCAGTACAACAACCCCACGCGCTTCTCCCTCTACCGGATGGAGGAAAGCTGCCCGGTGGAACAGGCGGCGAAAAAGATCGAGGATGCCCAGCAGCCCCAGAACGAGTCCCTGCGGCGCGAGCTCTTCAAGAACAACCGCATCTATAACAACCATTTCTTCAACGAGCGCGAGATCAACTGGGAGCAGGCCGCGCGTTACGGGCTTACCCCGGACGTGCTCAGGCAGACGGGCGACATGGAAAAGCTGTTGCAGGGCAGACAGTCCGGCATAGCCTACGACATCTCCATGAACACCGAGCTGGGACGTCAGAAAGGGGATGCCAAGCTCTCGCTCTTCCGCGACGAGGACGGGGCGGTCAAGTTCGACCTGCACTTCATCCGCCAGGCGCCGAAAGTCGGGCAGGAATACCGGGGCTACAAACTGGAGGAAGACGTGCTGGAGGCATTGAACCGTACCGGCAACGCGGGCAGGCTCGTCAACCTGGTCACGGATTACCGCACCAGGGAGATGAAGCCCTGCTACCTCTCCAAAGACCCGATAACCAACGAGATGTTCTTCTTCCCGGCAGACCAGGCGCGCCACCCGCGCAAGATAAAGGACTATGCGCTGAGCGACAAGGAGTATGCCGACTACGCCGCCGGAAAAGAGGTTCCCATCGAGTTCAGGTCCTCCAACGGGAAGGTGTACCAGACCTCCATCCAGATGAGCGCGGCCGAGCGCGGTACGGAATTCCTGTGGGAAAGAAGCACGAAGAAGCCGGAAAAAAGACAGGCGCAGGAACAGGCAGCCGGTCTTAAGGAGGCGGCCGGGAAACCGGCCAGACGAACCAGACAGTCCGTGACCCCCAAAATGTAATCTGCCATGGCACCTGCAAAAGAAAACCTCAAGCAGCTGGAAGAGCTGCTGGCCGGGGAAGGCGAAGGCAGCCTCCTTGTCTGCTACGAGACGGGCAGGGACAAGCCCCATGCCGCCTCTTCCTACCAGCTTTATCCTGTCCATCCGGGCCAGGACGGCATGACCTACCAGTTCCTCAGCCTCCTGCATGTCGGGGTGGAAACCGCCCGGATATCGGCATTCATCCCTGATACCCGTATGGAGGTCTACCGCTTCCCCCGCATGTCCGCCCTTCCTCCCTTCTTCCGGGATACCCCTGTCAAGGAGTATATCACCGGCGGGCTGCTTCCCCATATCAGGGAGAACGGGCTGAAGCCGGTGGTAAGCGTCAACCTGCGCGACATGGCCTTCACACGCTCCGAGGGGCTGCCGGTGGAGCCGGGCGGCGTTCTCCGCCTCGATGCCGGGCAGATCGACCGTCTCACGGAGTTCCGCCGGCTACAGGACGAGCTGGCCGCAAGGTACAAATATATCCCCCGGTACAAACTACCTCTGCGCGTCATCGAGACCCCAAAAGGCGTGCTGGTGTTCAGCGGCGGCGATATCGGACGGAAAGGGATTGACAGCTTCTACAAATTCCTGCTGGGCAACTATTTCTCCATTCATATGGAATCCGGTCCTGTCAGGCAATACCGGGTGGATTCCCCTTCCGCGAGGCTGTACGGGCTCACCGACCTCTCCTGCCGGAAAGAGGCGGGAACAAACAGGTACACGTTCGACCCTTTCGACGCGTACGCCGGTATCGGGGCGTCGGAAAAGAAAGGATGGACGCTGGAGTTCGCCACGGACATGGAGCCCTCCGATACGGAATACCGCCGCCTGGAGGATTTCTCCGGCTGCCGTCCGGAAGGGAACAACAGGGACATCTGCCGGCTGCTCGCCCTACGGAGGCATTTCGACAGGGACATCATCCTCGATCCGGCTTTCGCCTACCATTTTCAGTTCAAGAAATTCGTCAGGAGGATGGATGATTGCGTAAACGGCCTTTCCACAGGGGACAGCATGGGAAAAATACTGGACGAGGTACGGGAAAAGTCGGACCGTATCCTGAGAACGGATTTCAGGGTACGGGGGTACGGTACTTCAGACCGGCAAAAGGGGAACAGGCCCGGAAAGGCCAAAAAGAACAGCAACCGTAAACAACTAAAACGATAATACGATGGACAACAGATCATCTTCCGATCCTTATTTCAATCCGCAGCAGCCCGGCACGGTCTGTATCGCCATAGACAGGTACGGCCATTACCTGCCGTCTTCGGAAAATGCCCTGCGTTTCCTGCAGCAAGGCGACGTGGAAACCGGAGTAAGGCGGTTCCTGGACGACAACGTGAAGGCCTCCGCCCTCTGCACATACGTGCCGGACGTGACGCTGCTCGTCTTCCGCTTCCAAAGCATGAAGAACGTGCCGCCACCCGGGCCGGGACAGACGGCCGACCGTTACATACGCGACACGCTCCTCCCTTTCCTTGCCTCGGAAAACCGGTTGCCGGTAAAGGAAATCACCCTTGCCGACGCGGTATATTCCACCCTGACCAGAGGAACGCCGGACTGCTCCGCGCTGAAAAGGTACCTCATGCAGGAGAGCGGCTATGTCGAATTCCTCCAGGAACAGCGCGAAAGGAAAAACATCTACCGCCTGCAGCCGGAATACGTGCTGCCCCTTACGGTAGTAAAGAACGGTTTCGGTTACCTGCTCTTTTCCGGCAACAAGGTCGGCAGGGAAGGATTCAAGGCCTGCATCCAGCATGTGGCGGACCATTACTTCGACCCGCACTACGACATGGGCCGGCTGGACATCTATGAATGCCCCGTCCTGGACGGGAAGCTGCCGCCCCATATCGACACGGCATACGCCCCTTACCGCCACTTCCCGGTAAACGGGTTCGATTTTTCCCCTCACCGCCATGTCGCCCCGTCCGCCCTGCCGGAGGGATTCACGGAAGGGCGGACTCCCCTCTACAGCCATCCGCTGCATCCCGACGCGGAGAGCTTCGGCAGTTTCATCTCACGCTTCAAGGATGACGAGAGGACACGGACGACCGTAAGCCGTGAGAACTACGACATCTACCGGCTGCTGACCGTCATGCGCAACGGTTACATGAACGTCCATGAGAAGCCGTTCACGTACTTCGACACCCTGCTGCCGGTGGCAAGGAAGCTGGAACAGGTCACGCAGGTGAAAACCGCCGCCGCGTTCAACGCGGACGATTTCAGGATCTATTCCTCGGTCATCAGCCGCCAGGCAGAAGCCATCCTGCAAAGGGACTTCGACGTGAGGGGGCACCGTTCCATCGTAAACGAGCTGGATGACGGGGATCTTACCTTCACGGTGGGCCGCGTCAAGCTGAACTCCGTCCAAAGGGCGGTGCTTGCCGACGGGCACGCGATGCACCTGCCGGAGAATGACTCCCCGGAAAACCGCAGCCGGTTGTACTGCATGGCCGACAAGTTCGAAAACCGGCTGGTAACATCGGCAAGGCCGTTCTTCGGCGTGCGGACATACCGGATGACAGATGACGGGCTGATCCGTCCGGTTGAGCCGGAACCGGACGGGAAAGCGAGGAAAAGAGAAATAAAATCCAAAAGTAACAAACCCAAGATATAGCCATGATCAGAAAAAAGAGAGCCGGAACCGGAATGCGGATTGTCGGGAACGGTATCCCTTCCCGGAACTATACGGCCGTGGAGACAGCCCGGGGATTCCTCTTCTTCACCCATACGGAAGAAGGCAGGAGAAGCCTTCAGGAATCTCTTCAGGGAATGGCCGATGCTTATTTCGACCCGTCATTCGACCTGGGTCCGGTATGTGTCCATGAGGCGGAAGGCGTACTCCATGACCTTTCCCCGGTCAATCCGGAGAAAATGTCCCTTGCGGCATATCCCTACGCGCGAAAGCCAGAGGATTTCCGGACGGATGTCCGTTACATGAACGGGATGGAACCGACAGCGGAGGATTTCCGCGGCTTCTGCCGCAATACCGGCTGTTCGGCCAGCCTGCGTAACAGAAATATCACCGATACCCTGGAGGCTTTGGAACGTTACGACAGGTATCTGGAAGCACTCCGGCGCATGCCGGAAGCGGTCCCCCATGAAGGGGACGGAACCCGTGAGACCAGGCTGCAACTACAGAGACTGATGGACTCCGCCTACGATGTCCGGGGACACCGCACGGCAGGAAGGATACTGGATGATCCCGCCCCTACGGTCAATGTGGAAGGGGTGCGGCTGTCCGCCTCCCACCGGAACATTCTTAAGGCCGGCCTCGGATTGTACCTGCCATGCAAAGCCGGGACCGACCCCGCTCATGCGTATGCATGGGTGGACCGAAATACGGACCGCATCGTCTTTGGCAACTGTCCGCCCGGGGGCCGTGAAACCGTCGGGCTCAAACGGGATACGGAAAAGAGGACGCATGGTTCTCCAGAAAGTACAAAAAAGAAGACGGGACCCCGTCCCAAAATGTAAAACAAGGAAAAACGATATGGAAAAAGAAACCGATTTAAGACAGAGCGGACCGGTCGTCCTTTTCAACGTGGACAGGCGGGACAGGCTGGTGGACTATGCCGTGTGCCACAGTGACCATGAATGCGGCGATTATCTGCTCCGACAGGCGGAGCTGGCCCTTGGCGGGGCGTATGTCCCCAATGAATCCGTATTCTGCCTGGCAGAGGCGGAACGGACAGACAACGGTCTTCCGGAACTGCTGGACGACTATATCCGAAAAGGCGATATCCGGGAGTTGCCCTCGTTTGACCTGCGCAGCCTCACGTTCATCCATGAGACCACGGAAGGCGGCCTTCCGGAAGGAATGTGGGCCATACTGGAAAAAACGGAACAGCTGCTGGATGATCCGGATACCAGAAAAGCATTGGAAGCGTACCACGGTTACCATGAAAGAAGGGAGAATTCCATGCCTGAGCGTACCGTCTCCGCCGTCCGCACGGACAAGGGCGTGCTCCTGTTCGACGACTCTGGCCGTGGGCTGCAATGTCTGGAGAGTTACCTGCAGTACCATGCGGACCGGTATTTCTCCCCCGAACTCCACGGGCTGGAGAAACTGGAGACATACCATTTCAGCACATCCGATAAGGGCATATCGGATACGGCCGGAAGGTGCGCCACCATGTTCACTCCGCAGGGCCGGCATGAGTTCGTCCCCCAAAAGGCGCATTATCTGCCCGATTCCCTTGTCGCCGGCCTCCGTCCGTCAGCCGTCTGTCCCATGCACGCGGACGGGGAGGCGTTCTGGTGGTTGCCGTTACCAATTCTCCAAAACACGGCTTTAATCGCTGTAAATCAGCCATTTATAAATTCTTGTCTCGTGACACAAAATAAGCGAGGGACAAAAACGGGACAAAACCACGGAAAAATAAAGTCAAGAACACTTCGCTCGAAATATCCCTTGTGGAATACCTCTGTTTCATTTGCAAAGGTACAAATTTGTCCCTTGAAAAACGAGGGGAAATCCCTATTTCTCTCATTCACAACTCATTTTCCTACCATTGTACCCCAAATGTGGTTATTGCAAGCGATTTTGACCTCAAACAGCATGACTTGCGAATATCGGGTGTTAAATTTTGTTTTGCACTCTGTTGGACATTTTCAAAAACGAGAACTGGCAATAGAACCAAAGATTTGCCACCCTTATTGTCCAATCCTTGGTTTGGTGAATGTTTGAACGATAGACATTTGAAGATGCTGAATTTCAAGTGAGTGTCCGACCAATCTACCACATTGCAGCATGGTAAAATAGAACCAAAGAATTGAAAATCAGCACTTTTAATAAACCATAACGGCTGCTTGAATATCATTGGCAACAATATACCTTTGCAGCCGAAATCGATAACGAAATAAACAAAATATCAGATTTATGACAGAAAAGAACGCATTAAAGATGAACCTCGACCATGAGCGCAAGATAGTGGAGCTTCAGTCGAGAGTGAACAAGTTGGAGAACCTTTGCTATATGACAAAGGAAGTGTTGAACCTTGAAGAGGCTTCCGCCTTTCTCGGCATTGCCAAGAGCACGCTCTACAAGATGACGCATCTTAACCAGTTGCCGTACTTCAAGCCTGCTGGCAAGCTCATCTTCTTTGAGAAGAAAGCCTTGCTTGACTGGGTACGAGGAGCAAGAGCCATGTCGGAGGAGGAGATAAGACAGGAGGCTGCAAACCGTCTGAATGAAATGAACAATAGACCATAGCATCATGACGAAAGATGAACTTGTAAACAGTCTGCAAAAACGTGACCCTCTGTTGGCTAATGCGGTCAGCAATATGGTAGACTACATTTCCGACCGCTTTCCTGCTGCTTACCCAAGCAAGGAACAGACGGAAGCAGTCAATAACTATCTTCACTCGGTCTATGCTGACGGTGACGGAACCATGTCGGAAAGAAACTGTGAACATCGAAGAATTGCATCACAGAAAATTACCATCAATGCCATACAAGTGCTTGACAGTCCCCAACTTGACCGACTGCAACGTGTGCTTGACCATATCGCATACGACAAGGAGTATTATATGCCAGAGAGAGGCTTCGGCATGAGGCGATAGTTTCTCTTTTGACGGCAGAGAGTTTTCCGCATGACAGCATGAACAGATTTACACAACAAAAATAAAACAACGATGAACAGTAATATTTTCAACAGCATTATCCTGAGTAACGAACAAGTGAACTATCTGATGGGTGGCACGGCTGGCATCAATCGCCTTTCATGCCTTTATCAACTCATTCAGATTGTGACACGACAGATTGAAACATCAAATGAGGTTGGGGAATCCACAACTGCATTATGGGAGATGAACATGTCAGAGGTGGCTCTATCCAAACTATGGAAGTGTGACCGAAAAACCGTCTCCAAGATGCTTGACCACATGAACAAATTGGGCATCCTTTCTTCTGTACAGACAAGACGAGGAAGTGTTCACACATTGCTATGCATTTCTGCATGGATTGTTGACGGCAAGAAATATGTCAATCCTCACTATGTTCCCATCAACCAAAGAGACTGTTCCGGCAAGTCTAATACTATGACTTCCACAACCGCCTTACCCAACAAAGAAGATCCACCCATCAAGAATGGTGGTACTTCTCCAACACAACTTGCCAACAGTTCCTTTTCTTCCCTAACTTCAGGAAATGGCGATAATGGCGAGGAGGAAGATGTTCCACCGCCAAGCGTCTCTGACATGGAACTGGAGGCAGAAGCCAGAAGGCAATTCTTCAAAGAACAGATGGAAGCGGAGGATGCTCCACAATTGCTGTTGCTTGGGTAATTTGAGAACCGTTATACAACAAGTCTGTGAACAAGTGCAACCGCAGTGCGTAGCGTGCTTGTGCGTAAACTCTGATAGCGGTGCTATGCAAGAAATACCAATGTCATACAAACGCACTTCGTTTGTCCGTATGCCAATGGACTTCTTGAACGCTCGCAAGCTCGCATTGGGTTGCACACATTTATAGAAGCATACTTGGTATGAATAAGAAAAATATAGAAAAGGAGGCACCGAAATACACAAGCCGCCTGATAGTAAGGCTTACCCCACAGCTTCATAAGGAGATAGCGGAATATGCTGCTCTTTGTGGACTGACCACAAGCGCATACGCACGCAAGCGGTTGGAGGGCAAATATCCCAAACAACGCCTGACTGACAAAGAAATGGAGGCTTTGAACAGCCTTTCGGATGCCAGGGGGGATATACAGAAATTGTTCGGCTTTCTCAAAGGACGTCCGCTAACGGAACGTGAGAACATTCTCCGCAGCGAAATCTTTATGAAACGATGGAGAGCAAGTGCAGAGGTTATCTTGAACCGCATGATTGAGATAGAGAAATACTTAACACAATAGAACATACGACATATATGATAGCAAAAGCAAAGGTAATAAGTCATGGCGCAAATGCCATACGTTACTCAGTGGATAAGGACAAGGCGGAGATAGTAAAGACCAATCTCTTGCCCGATGATATTTCCCCAACGGCAATGTGGGCAAGAATGCTTGCCTTGCAGAAGAAGTTTGAGGACAAGTTGAACCGTTATCATCCGCTCAAAAGGAACATGATACGTATTGAGGTTTCCCCAACCTCGGAGGAAACGCAAGGATGGACGATAGAGGACTGGCAGAGGTTGGCGGATGACTTTATCCGTGAGTTTGATGCTGTTGACCTTTCAGCCAAGTCGATGCGCAAGAGTGCAAAGGCAACCAACCTCAAAGACAGCCAATATGTAGTTGCACTTCATCGTGACAGCAAGAGTGGCATTATGCACCTTCACATTGATGCGAACCGCATAGACATAAGGGGTAACGTGAATGATGCCCATTATATCTATGAGCGAGCGATGGCTGCTGCCGCCAAGGTTGGGCAACAGCGTGGTTGGAAAGATGCACAAGAAGTGAGCCGCCAAAATAAGGAAGCGATAACCAATGATTGTATTTCCGTTTTGGCTAAGATGCCGTACTTTGATTGGGGACTATACACAAAATGCCTCACGCAAATGGGATATGATGTCAAACTGCAATCCGACAATAAAGGACAAGTGCGTGGCTATGCCATTAAGCGTGGCAATTCCATTTACAAGTCATCTGAACTTGGCAAAGGTCGCTGTTTGATGCCGTCAAAAATCGAAAGCACTTGGGCAAAGTTGCATCACCAAGAGGTGACTAAAGCAGTTTCTATTCCCCCAAAGAATACTCAACAGCCAAAGAACATAACGACATCAAAGACTATGCCCACTGTGGACAACACTCCCAAGATACGACATTTCGACTTTTCTACGGACGAGTTCCACGCTTATTCTGTTGATATTTCTCAGAATTGTCTGGATGTCATCGACAAGAATATTGCCTTGGATGCCGACAATGTGTTTGCCAAGATTAGCGATGTACAAAAGACAGCCATACTTCTTTTTGCTGAATATATTGACGCAGCCACAACCATTGCTGCTCAGTCTGGCGGTGGCGGAGGTGGTGCAACCTCTGGTTGGGGACGAGATAAGGACGAGGATGAACTGTCATGGGCGCATCGTTGCGCTATAATGGCAAACCGTTTGTGCCGGCCTCGTAAAAAGCAAGGATATGGTAGATAGCCGAATGTTCAACAAACAACGTCAGTACTATGCCAATAGGTAAAAGTAAAATATCGGATATGGATTTCGGTTCTTTCGAGAATACGATTGACAAGAACATCGAGACAGACAAGGCTTCTGACAAGTTCGACAAACAGCTTCAAGCCTACAAGAATGCAGAAGCCACTTTGAATGCTGCAAAATCAAGTCTTGATACGGCAACGATTTCCTTAACGGAGGCAAAAGACAACTTGGTTGAAGCCACCGATAAAGCTGATGCCGTTACAAAAGCCATTGACAGCTTTATTGCCAAGGTGAGAGATATAAAGTTCACGACTAAAGTTGATAATGCCGATATAGAAAAGCTAACTGATGACAGGAAGAAATACATATCGGAGGAGTCCAAACTTCTTGAAGACCACCGAAAGGAGAATAAAGAAATTCTCACTCGCCATTTCTATGATATGTCTAATATGATGTCAAGGAATGAAGGTGTTTGGTTGTCGAATGGTTGGGTGAAGGTTTTACTCTGGATTTTCCTGCCGTGTTTTCTTTACACTGTCATTTCGATTGTCTATTTTGTTGCATCATACATAGAAAAATAAGTGGAGGATGGGGTAATTTGAAATCACCTCATCCTTTTGCCGTTTATAACCAATGCTTATTTTCCTTCCCTATTTTCCAAGAGACTTGAACATCTTGGTGATGCACTTTTTCTTCTGCTCCATGTTCGGGTGAACATAGAGGTTGAGAGTTGTAGTGATGTTGGCATGACCAAGCAATACACTTACGGTCTTGTAGTCGCAGTTGCTCTCAATGCAACGAGTGGCAAAGCTGTGGCGCAGTCCATGATATTTCAGACGTGGAATGTCAAGACGCTTCATCAACCGATGATAGTAGTTGCGGTAAGTCCGTGGCTCTGTCGGTTTCTCCTCATTGGTCAGCACATAGAAATCATCGTTTACCACCTTTTTCAGAGGCTTCACCATTGCCAAGAGTTCTTTGTTCATCGGTATCTCACGGCATGAGTTCTTTGTCTTGGGCGTGTTGATGACCAACTCTGTGTGCTTACGCTCACCATCAACAATGTAGATGCGCTCAATGGTGCGGTTCACGGTGATTGTGCCGTTGTCGGTATTGATGTCCGACCATTTCAAACCGCAAATCTCTCCGATACGCAAACCAGTGGTCAGACTGATATAGATGCCGAGGTTGCGGAACGTGAAGTTCTGCTTGATGAAATCGAGGATTTTCTTGTGGTGTGCCACCGTTAGCACTTCAATTTCCTTGTTCGTCTCTGTCGTAGGGTACTTGATGTCCCACTCACAATAGTTCATCCATTCGTTCTTTACTCCGAACTTCATCACCATCTTCAAAACAATCAGAATGTCTTTCACCGTTTTTATGCTTAGTCCGCCATTTAGTTTCTGCAAAACGAACTCCTGCACAAGTTTCTCACTCAGAGCCTCACAATCGCCAAACGATGGCAATATGTGGTTCTCCAAAACTAACACATAAGCAGCATATGTGGACTGCTTAACGTAGCGTTGCTTGTCAACTTTCCAAGCCAACGCAATTTCTCTAATCGTTTTTGTTGTCATTGTAATCCTTAATTTTGAAGGTGTACATAATAATTAGAGAAAAGTAGCCTCTTATGTCCCAAATCTCAGATTCCCGGAGTTTCAGGGGAAGTGGGAAGTTGAATCAATAAAAGATGTTGCAGACTTTATGGGAGGTGGAACTCCATCTTCCTCTAATGAATCGTTTTGGCAAGGTACTATCCCATGGGTTTCTTCTTCTGATATTGTAGAAAATGATATCAAAAATATAAGTATTAGCAGATATATTACAGAGGAGGCTATTGCGCATTCTGCAACAAAATTATGCCCAGCACCTTCCATCCTAATAGTATCTCGTGTTGGTGTTGGAAAAATTGCATTATCTAAAGAAGCAATTTGTACAAGCCAAGATTTCTGTAATCTTATAAACATTAAAGTTGAACCTATTTTTCTAACTTATTGTTTATCTCAAATAATGAAAAGGAAGTCAATGGAAGTACAAGGAACTTCTATAAAAGGGATTACTACATCTGAAATACAAAAAATCTCAATAAATATTCCATCATTACGAGAACAGAAGAAAATAGGAAAAATCCTATCATTGCTTGACGAGCGCATTGCTACCCAAAACAAAATCATTGACAAGTTGCAGTCCTTAATCAAGGGAATTAGAAACGACGTTTTTGGAAAACTTAGAAAAAATATTGGCTTTAATGCAGTAGTTGGCGATGTTCTTGACTATGAACAACCACAATCATACATTGTTGAAGATACAGAATATACAAATGAGGGGACTCCTGTACTAACTGCAAACAAAGCCTTTGTTTTGGGTTATACATCAGAAACTAACGGAATATACGGCAAGGGCGATTGTATAATATTTGATGATTTTACTCTTGATTGCAAATATGTTGATTTTCCTTTTAAGGTAAAATCATCTGCCATCAAAATTCTAACGGCAAAGAATAAGGAGCTCTTACGTTATACGTTTGAGTTTTTGAAGTATCTTGATTTGTCGGCAGAGGAACATAAAAGACATTATATTGCGGAGACGCAAAATCAAGAAATCATTTTGCCAACTGAACAAATGGTTAAAACAATAGCCCACATATTTTCGACATTATCATTACGAATGGAAACTGCTGTAAAGCAGAGAAACGTATTTGAAAAACAAAAGCAGTATCTGCTTCGCCAAATGTTCATATAAACATCTGGCGGAGCAAATATTGCTTCTGTAAACTAAGTTCTGTTAGAATGTTCTGTTCTATCGACAGTTTGTTATCTATTGCAGACAACAACCGAGCATATTGGAGTTGTTCTGTATATGATGGGCAAAATATCTTGGCTTTACCATAGTCCTTGAAATATATGTGAGGTATAGCCATGCCTGTCTTATAAGGTTCAAAGTTGAATACTTTTAGCAGATAATAGAGGTATTGAAGTGAATAGCCATCTTTAGCTTGCAAAGTATTCAAAGTTCCTGTTGCAGAACATTTGCCTGTAACATAAGAAACACTACCGACACCAGAACCATCTTTGATAATATAAACGGCTTCACCCTCTGTGTTATAATTATCGAGGTAGCCAACGATGCCATTTGCGCCATAAACTGGATATGCACCATGTTCACAAACATCACTTTCTTGTAAGGTGGAAGAACTGCATTCTACGCACTCTGACAAACGAACATTAGTCTTGTTGCTATGAACTATCTTCTGTGCAATTCCCTTGATTAAGGATTGTTTGTTTTGTAGGTCTGCGATTATAGATTATGCTATAAACTCCCTTGATACTGATTTTGGTAAGTTCGGTTCTTTGTATGAAATGGCTGGTGAGGGTGGAACTCCAACAACTTCAAATGCCAGTTTCTACGATAATGGTAAGATACCATTTATCAAGATTGACGATTTGAAACAGAAATATTTGGTAGAGAACAATGACTTTATTACGGAACTCGGCTTACAAAAATCATCAGCTTGGCTTGTGCCTACACGTTCTATCCTCTTTTCAAATGGTGCGACCATTGGAGAATTTACAATAACAACATATCCTGTTTGTACCAAACAAGGAATATTGGGAATTGTACCAAAGCAAAGCATTGATGTAGAGTTCTTGTATTATTTCATGTCTTCATCTTATTTCAAAAAGGCCGTTAGTCGCATTGTAACAGAGGGGACGATGAAAACAGCCTACTTGAAAGATATAAACAACATACTTTGCCCGATACCAACAAAAGAGAAGCAACAGGAGATCGTAAAAATGCCATCCGCTCTAAACTCTAAGATTGATATTGAACAAAGTATATTAAAACTATTCATTACGCAAAAGCAACATCTACTGCACCAAATGTTTATATGAACATATGACGCAGTAAATAGGTCTTTTGATTGTTCAACAGATTAAGGGATAGGGTTTCAACATTTATTTTATTGTCCAAAGACACCAAACACTTAGCCATTCTATGTTGTTCTTTCAAACAAGGCAACAATAGTTTGGCTTTTTCTATATCTGCATAATGCAAATGAATTATAGTGCTTCCTTTTGCATATTTTGCCAATCGTCTTTTGGCAATGTGATTGAAGAAATAACTTAGATATTGAGCGTCAAAATTAGAATTTATGTGTATTCCAAACATATCACCACCTAATACAACATTGTCTATATTGATAACAGATGGAGCTATTAAAGACACTGCATCAACAGTTGTAGAAGAAGGAAATAACAAATCCCCTTTCTTGCTCAAAACCATGCCCCCTGTTTTGTTAGTGCGACTTTCTATTTGAGATATAGTTTCTCCATAAGTTGTAAAAAGTTCACCATACAAAATGCAAGGGGTTCCTGTTTCAGACAAATCATCCTTAGCTAAATTGCCTACACTGAAATGCTCTCCTAAATCTGCTATACAAACAGTCTGTTTCTCTGCTTGTCTATAATGTTTTTCAATAATCGCAGACTTTAGTTTCTTCAAATCCTCAATGATTTTGTTTTGGGTGGCGATACGTTCGTCAAGAAGTGACAGCAAGCGGCTTATCTTTTGCTGTTCTTCTATTCGAGGATAGCTCAGCTTCAAGTTTCGCAAATCATCATTGTAAATACGGATTATTGTCGTAGAGTTCAATTTCCGCCAATCTACTTTCGCTAAAAGATGATACAGGAAACTATTGCTTATACATTGTGAAGGATTATCAATCCACACAATGTTAGAGTCTTGATAATAAGCATCTTTACCATCATAAATAACACACTTTCCAACAGTTCCTGCACAAGTTATCATAACCTCTCCTTTATGAGGATAGTTGTACTTGGTTTTATAATCATCAAATAACTCCTTTGAAATATAGGCATCAGGTGCGTTTCCGATAGTTCCAATTTTATAAAAAGGAACACCTTCTTCTGTGTTTGTCTGAGAAGCTAAGATACGCTTGCACATCAAGACATTACACAAATCTCCCAATGTGCACTTCTCCCACTCCCCCTGAAACTCAGGAAATCTGAGATTTGGGACATTGCCCTTCGGGCTAAGTCCCTCACGCTCGGCAGAATCCAAACAAGTTTGGTTCTGCTCTCGCTTATTTGGGACATTGAGTTTCTTATGTTCGTTATTTATTGTCGTTGTCATTTTTAATCCTTAATTTAAGTTCACCATTGCGGTTCAGTTACATGGTAGTTACATACCTTTTTCCCTATTTTAGAAAGGATTAGAGGCGATTTTGATGTGCTTTCTCGACTTTCAGTTACATACCAGTTACATGTTTTCATGTTTCCTCGTATGAATGTCAAATCATAAAAGCAAATACCAAAATTATTCGTCCTTTGTACTTTTCTCTGTTTCCTTTTCTATTTTTTCTTCCAATTCTTTGATGGATGGAATGGTTCCCTCCACCTTTTTAGGATACAACTTAGATAGTTCGTACTCGGAGATTCCGATAGGCTGACTGCTACCTTCTAAAGCATACTGGGCTATGGTGTTGCTCTTTTGCTTACAAATGAGTAATCCTATGGTCGGGTTATCTCTACCTTCTTGGCGCAAGAGGTGATTGCAAGCTACTACATAACCACTTAGTTGTCCTGCATCTGGAAAGTCAAATTCTCCAATCTTCACTTCTACCACAACATAGCAAGATAACTTCAAATTGTAGAAAAGCAAATCAATGAACTTCTCCTTTTCGTCTATCTGCAAACGATACTCCTTGCCAACATACGCAAAACCTGTACCCAATTCCAACAGGAATTTCGTAATGTTAGCCAGTAAAGCATCTTTCAATTTGCGTTCATTGTATTTACCACGAACACCAGTAAAAGAGAAATCATAAGGGTCTTTTGTAATTTCTTGTGCAAGGTCGCTATTCATATCGGGCAAAGTCTTCTTGAAATTTGTCAATGCCTTTCCACTTCTTTCATAGAAGTCTGTTCCAAGGAAATTCAACAGCATAGAACGACTCCAACCGTTTTCCATTGTTTGGCGAACATAGAACAATGCTTTATGAGCATCCTCCGAACACTTGTCAATGATATAACGATGATGTCCCCAAGGTATAGAGAATAGGATAGTGTGCAAATCTTCCACAAGTTGTGGAAGATTTGTATTCTCTGATTTTTCCACAGCTTGTGGAAAACTTTTTTCAAGAGGCGAGTACAAGCAATAGAATCGTTTTGCATAGCGGACAGATGTTTCAGAAAGTCCGTCAGCATCAGGCAGTTTATGTCTTAAATCACGACTCAGTGCCGCATAAAAGCCACTACCATATTTGTTAGACGCTTCTTTTGTCTCAATATCCTGTCCTAACTCCCAATAAAAACGCAGCATTTCAGTATTCACCTTTACTGCTGCCCTTATTTGACTTTTGCGATAACGCTTGCATAGTTCTTCGACCCACTGCAAGTAATCCTTATCCAATATGTTTATTGATTCACTCATTGCTTAAACCTCTTAATTAAAAATTGCACAAAACTGGCAGAAAGACTATTCAACCAATCCCAGTTCTTTCAAATAGCCTTCAATCTCCTTGTCAAGGTCGGCACGTTTGGCTTCCAACTCCTTGATTTCCTTCATGACGGCATGAATGTCGATAGGCTCTTCTTCCTCGAAAGTATCAACGTAACGAGGAATATTGAGATTGTAGTCGTTTTCTGCCACCTCTTGCAGTGTGGCAAGATGGCTGTACTTTTCTATTTCCTTGCGCTCACGATAAGTATCTACAATTTTCTTGATGTGTTGCGGACGGAGTTTGTTCTGGGTCTTTACCTTTTCAAACTCCTTGCTTGCATCAATGAACAGGATGTTGTCATCCTCTTTACGGCATTTCTTAAACACCAAAATACAAGTCGGAATGCTTGTGCCATAGAAGATGTTGGCAGGGAGTCCGATGATGGCATCCACATAGTTCTTCTTCTCAATGAGAAAACGACGGATTACGCCCTCGGCATTACCACGGAACAACACACCATGAGGAGCAACACAAGCCATTGTGCCACCCTCATTAAGGTGGTAAATCATGTGGAGAATAAAGGCGTAGTCGGCTGTCTTGCGTGGTGCCAAGCGTCCTGCCTTGCTGAAACGGTCGTCGTTGTTGAACTTGTCGGCTGCACTCCATTCGGCAGAGAAAGGTGGATTTGCGACGACAGCGTCAAACTGAGTGTCGCCAAAAGCATCAGCCTCTAAAGTATCGCCATTCTCAATGCGGAAATTGCTGAACTTGATACCATGCAGAAGCATATTCATACGAGCCAAGTTGTAGGTCGTAGGGTTCTTCTCTTGTCCGAAAATCTCGTTGGCATGACCGATGCTTGCAGCACGGAGCAGCAACGAACCACTACCGCAAGTTGGGTCATAGACATTGCGCAGACGAGCGTGACCGATGGTAACAATTTCTGCCAAGATACGGCTCACTTCCTGAGGTGTATAGAACTCGCCAGCCTTCTTGCCAGCACCAGCTGCAAACTGGCTAATCATATACTCGTAGGCATCACCGAGAATGTCAATCTCTTGCGATGCTTCTACACCGAAATCTATGTCATCAAGGGCAAGAAGAACATTGCTCACCAATGTGTTCTTATCATCAGCAGTCTTTCCCAACTTAGGCGAAGCAAGGTCAATGTCAGAGAACAGACCGCCAAAGTCCTCTTCGCTGTCCTGTCCGAGAGTGCTGTCCTCAATGCGCTTCAATGAGCGTTCGAGCATAGGTAGGATGTTCTCTTTCTTCTTAATGCTTTCAATGACTGACGAGAACAGGAAGTTTGGCTCTATGAAGTAGCCGATGTTTTCCAAACAGTCAGTCTTTACTTCTTGTTGCAATGCTTCAATATCCTCGTCTTTCTCCATTGCCCACAATTCCTTGAACGTGACTTCATCATCCACCAAGGCGGAGTTTGCATGTTTCTCTATCTTCTCCGACAAATACTTGTAAAAGATAAAGCCAAGGGTAAAATACATGAAGTCACTGGCTGACATATTGCCACGCAGTTTGTTTGCGACTTCCCAAAGCTGGTCACGGAGTTTCTGTTGTAATTCTTCGCTCATATCGTTATTTCTTTTTTATTTTCAATGTTTCACTAATAAAGACATTGTCATCGTCTTTGTCTGTTATATACTGATGGCAATACTTCCCTTTCCCCTTATTTAGTATTATAACGCTATTCCAAAAAGAGGTATGATTGATGGTATAGCCTGGGTCTAAACAAAATATTTTTTCAACAACCCCTTCTTGCTCTTCATAGCCAATAGCAAGTATTGCATGAGCACCACCTCTAAATGATATGGCAGTAACCAAAGGCAAGTTGTCATTTATTGCAGTTTTAAGTTCTTCTACAAATATGGTTTGGTCTGATAGAGAAGCCGTATATTGTAGTGCAGATGATGTTACTTCTTTAGCAAAAGAGTGAGAAAGTTTTTCTTTGATTTCTGAGAAATAGAAACCATCACGGCAAAGTCCTTCTGTTACAAAGAACTCTTTGAAAAGCCTTCCTTTGGCGGTATTTCCTTTGAATGTAGTGTTCAAGTTTACAACTTGGCTACGAGTGAGAACCTTTAGTATAAGAAGATTCATCATCATAGAATACACAGCACATGCTCCATCCATTTCACCTTGTTGTAAATGGATAGGTTGCCACTTGCGGTTATACACGCTGACTCCAAGAGCCGTTATATCTATATCTCTAACTATCTTTATCATTGCAATTTTGTCATTCCCAACTGAATGTTCTTATAATAGAACGCAGTTTATCGAGTATTCTTGTTAATGCTTTGCGCTTTTTTATCAGTCCCAAGTGCTTCTCTTTCAATGCCTCTTGTATGATTTCTGGCTGCTCCTTTTGTAGATAGTCATATTCAGAAAGGTAATGATTGAGCACGGAAGCGTCCAAATCTTCGTCCTTGGCAAGCGTATTGATAGCATTGTTACGCTCTGTGACGATATAGTTGTTCAATCGCTCTTCAAGGTCGCTCGTACCGTCAGCCTTTTGTTTGCGAGCCATGAAGTTGTCACGGTCATCATCTACATTCTTCTGGATAAATCCGTCAATGAGCTTTGCCTTACTGCGAAGTTCGGCATCCTTTATCATTGTGTCGATGATGTGCTTGCGCTTTTCTGAATAATCCTCGCTGTATGGATTGAGATCTGCAATCAACTCCAAAATGTAGGCAACATTGATAATGTCACTATGCAACAATTCCAAGCAGAAGTCAATATCCGTAAGTTTATGATCTTCTGGAGTTGGTTCGTCTTCATTAGGGTTGGGAGTTGGCTTTGGTGCAGGTGGGTCAACCAAAATAATGCTGTCATGAATGTCAAGATACTTGCTGCGGAAGTCCATAAACTGCTGTTCGGTCATGCCAAGGTCGGGAGCATCTACATCAAACTCGTCATACACCTGTATCTCTGCGTGTTTCTTGATGATGTCACGGAAAGCAAGGATAAACTGCTTCTTGTCGTTCTCGCTTTGGAGATAGTCCACGTAATGTGGTTCGGGATAATGTGTCAAGAAATCCTTGGTCAGTTCTTGATAGTTCTTCTTCACATCATCAAACGGCGGACGCACTATATCTTCAAGATTGTTGCTGTTGCTGAAAAGTTTGATAGACTCGTCCACCTTGCTTTTCAAGTCACGGAAGCACACCACCTTTCCGAAACGTTTCTTCTCGTTCAGCACACGGTTGGTACGGCTGAACGCTTGCAGTAAGCCATGATACTCCATGTTCTTATCAACATAGAGCGTGTTGAGTTTCTTGCTGTCGAAGCCAGTAAGGAACATTCCTACCACAAGGCAAAGGTCGAGAGGCTTCATGTCGGCCTTCTTTTTCTTCATGCGGAGGTTGATGTCATCGTAATACGCGCGGAAGTTTTCGGTGGTGAAACTCGTTCCATACATATTATTATAGTCATCCATGATGGCTTGTAACTCGTCAGCCTCACCTGTGCTGTCGCTTACATAGCCACCTGTGTTCATGCCTGTCTGCTCGTCATCTTGGCTGCTGTTGGCAGCGTATGTGAATACCGCACCAATTCTAATCTTCGGATTGAGACTCTTGAATATCTTGTAGTAGCGGATAAGCATTGGCACAGACTGCACGGCAAACAGTGCGTCAAACTCACCGTCAAATGTTGACTTATTGAAATTATTAAGGATGAATTTGGCTACCTCCGTCATGCGGTCTTGCTCGGCATTGTCCACATCCTCGTTGCCGTGGTAATACTCCACGAGGAAACCCAGCACGTTTTCATCGGCAATGGCATCCTTAATAAGATACTTGTGAAGGCAGTTACCGAAAATCTCTTTTGTAGTGTGTCCGTCCACGGCATTCTCCACAAAAATAGGCGTACCAGTGAAGCCGAATATCTGCGTATTGTCAAAGAACTTCACGATGTTCTTATGGCATTCTCCGAAATGGCTTCGATGACATTCATCGAAAATCATTACGATACGAGAATGGCGTATTTCCTCAATGCGACTACTGTACCACTGCTTGCTAACAGCGGCATTCAACTTCTGGATGGTAGTGATGATAATCTTAGAATTGCTGTGCAGACGCTTCACCAACTCATCCGTGTTGTCGGTACTGTCAACGGCACCAGGCTCAAAGGCCTCGTATTCGGCTTGCGTCTGAGTGTCAAGGTCGTGGCGGTCAACCACAAACATAACCTTATCCACATCGTCCAACTCAGAAACGAGTTGTGCAGCCTTGAATGAGGTCAAGGTCTTGCCTGCACCAGTTGTATGCCAAATATAGCCATTGTCGTTGGAGTTTTCTACACGGTCAAGAATTTTCTCCACCGCATAGAACTGATAAGGGCGAAGCACCATCAGGCACTTGTCACCCTCATGCAGAACGATGTACTTGCCTATAATCTTGCCCAACGTACACTTGTCGAAGAACACTGTGGCAAACTTCTCCAAGTCGTTGAAAGGCACATTGGCTGCATCCGTCCAGTTGAAAGTGAACTTATAGCCACTATTCGGGTTGTTGGCAAAATAGCGAGTGTTCACACCATTGGATATGACAAACAACTGGATATAGTCAAACAATCCATGAAAGGAAGTTTTGTGGTAGCGTTGTATCTGGTTGTACGCCTGTTTCAACTCCACACCTCTGCGCTTCAGTTCAATCTGAACCAAAGGCAAACCGTTAATGAGTATCGTCACATCATAACGGCACTTTTTCCTTCCTTCAACTGTAATTTGGTTGGAAACTTGAAACTCGTTTTGACACCAATGGGTACGGTTCAAGAACTCCACCCACAGGCGTTCACCACTTTCAAGTTCAAGCGGAAAGAGGTCACGAAGTTTCTTTGCCTTCTCAAAGCGAGTGCCACCTTCAAGATAAATTAGTATCTTTTCAAATTCAGACTCAGTAAACTCTGTGCGACCGAGTTCTTTCAATTTCTTCTTGTTGTGTATCTCCAACTGCTTCTTGAAATTGGCAGACAGGTTCTTCTCCTCCTCAATATGAACATACTCGTAGTTCATCTTTTGAAGGGTGTCTATAAGTCCGTTTTCGAGAGCGGCTTCACTTTGTACTGGCATATCTTATCTTGTTTTTATCATTACACTTATGAGAATATGACTATTCATCCATTTGCAGGAAATGAATATACAAGGCATTCTCTATTTTGCTTATGGCTTCAAGCGAAAGGTTTTCTCGTCCTTTTAAGATTTTTGAAATGTACTGTTGCGTACAATTCATTTTTTCAGCCAACATCTTTTGAGTCATTCCAAGTTCCTTCATTCTTGCGGACATGGCATTGGCTATCATTTGAGAATGATTTAACCATGATTTTTCTTCTTGGCTCATTTGTGTTCCTGCATTTTGAACAGGAGATATTGTTTCCTTTATCATCTTAGACGTATTTCGCTTTGTTCCATTTATAATTCTGGCTATTGCCATTTTGCCTACAAAGATAACTGATTTTAATGAGAAAACACAACTGCGAGGTTGTTTTCTGCATAAATAAGGCGAATTTGTGCGGTTTTAGTGTCATTTGTAGCTGTTTATTCTTCAAAAAGAACTTTTATAGCATCATCAATCGCTTTACTCGTTGCACCGTACTCACACCCTTGCCACTCAGTTTCGCCACATCCCGAATTGAATATCCCTTGCGGAGCAAACTTATTACTTCCCTATATTCGGTCTTTATCTGTTCTGTAGTTTTTATAGAGCCAACCTTGCGTCCGAGTTTTCCGCCTTTCTCTATATACCGCTTCCGTCCAGACTGCAATCGAAATGAGATATTATCACGTTCCAATTGCGCACAGGTCGAAAGCGTGGCTATCATTATCGGGGCAAAGAGGGATGGATGTCCTTCATCGTCCAATAATATAAGCTGTTCCTTTTGTATGTAGAGGTTAATGCCACAGTCAATGAGTTTCTTGACAGAGGCAAGCACCTCAAACGCATTGCGACCCAATCTTGACAGTTCGCTGACAAGTAGGATTCCAATGCGGTTTGCCTTGCAGTATTCCATTGCCTCACACAACACTGGACGCTCATCATTCTTCTTTGCGCCAGAGATGTGTTCCTCAAAGACCTTGAAGACTTCGATACCCTTATATTTTGCATACTCCGACAAGTCCTTGACCTGTCTTTCCGTGCTCTGTCTGTCACCCATACTGGAGACACGAGCGTATATTACTCCTGTTGTCATCTATATCAAAGATTAAATTGAACATGAAAAAGCCTGTGTCCAGATAAGTCTTGCTGATTTATTTGAACACAAGCGTTTTTTGAATACAGCCTGACGGCAATTTACCAACAAAAGGGAAGAAGTAAGGCTCCCCATTGTTCGCACCCTGCTGTATGTCTCAATCAAACACGCCATTAAACAGATTGACCGCCTCTATCTTCTTTTCAAGAGCCACTTTTGCATAAACTTCGGTTGAAGTGATGCTTCCATGTCCCAAAACATCCTTCACTGCTGATATGTCTGCTCCTGCTGAGATAGCCAACGATGCTGTCGTATGCCGTGAGCAATGGTAGGTCAAATCCTTTTCTATGCCAGCCTTTTCTTTAAGTCTTCTTACGTATTTCGATACGTTGTCTGACTTCTTGACAAGGTGAAATACAAGACTTTCCGGATTGTCATCCGTCCGAGGTGGCAACAACGATTGTGCCATTTCATTGAGCGGAATAATGGCAGGACGCTTAGTCTTTCGCTGTATGATGCTGATTGTCGGAACGCCGTCTATCATTTTAATATCACACCACCTTAGATGCTGCATATCGCCAAGGCGAAGGGCAGTCATGGATGATAAGCCAAATGCCAGTTGTACGGTTCGTTCATTCTCACATTCAGCTTCCACCGCCAGGAAACGTGTGAGTTCTTCGGGCGTAAGATACTCTCTGTGTTTGTCAGGAGCATGGAAGCGTTCCAACTTGTTTAGACTGTGTACAGGATTGAATTTTACAAGTCCTTCACGCATAGCCTTGTTAAATATCGCTTTGACTGTTTCCTCAAACAACAGTAATGAGTAATCAGCCAACCGTCCTCCGTTGGTCTTTATTTGGCGTTTGTTGCGATACTTGTTGCGCATATAGTCAAAAAGACCGCAAATTTCATCTTTACTGACATCTTTCAGCAGGATGTCTTTCTTATCTACTCTCCGTAAATAAGTGGCGATACGCTTGCGGACAACATTCTTATGACCTATCATCTTCTTGCAGTTGCCACAATCAACAGACCATTTGATATAGTCATCGCACCATTGTAGCCAAGTCAAGCCGTTGCCTTGTTCTTCGCTTTTGGCATTCTCTTTCTCCAATATAGGAGGGGTGAGGATGCGTTCTGCTCGTATCTCCATAGCCTTGTTGTATGTAAGCCGATTGTGCTTTGCAGCACCAACGGCATCATCGGGCAAAAGATAGAGATGCAAGTTTTCTCTTTTGCGGAAGCCTGTCTCGTAGTATTCCAGATATAAGGCTCTTTTGCCTTCCGTCAGCTTACGTTCCTTGATTTCTATCTTCATTGTATTGCTGGTATTTGGTCAAACATTCCGTTCACGAGGTTCACGGTTTCCAACTTCTTCTTGTCAACAATCTTGGCGTAAATCTCCGTCATCTTGATGCTCTTATGTCCGAGTATCTTGCTTACTACATAGATACTTGCACCAAGGGTCAGGAGCATCGTAGCCGCCGTATGTCGTGAGCAATGGTAGGTTATATGCTTGGTTATTCCTGCTGCCTCCATCCATTCTTTCAGAACCACTTCTACAGTTGTAGATGTGATTGTCAAGTTGTGGAAGATGTTGTCTATGCCTTCTTCTCTTTTAGGCATCCACTTCTTTGTTTCTTCCGACAAGGGGATGGTTACTCTATCCTTGGTCTTGACTTGGATATGGTCAATGTATTCTGTCTTGCCGTCAGCAGCCTTGTGGATTTCACTCCAGTTCAAGGCTTTCATGTCGCTATATCGCAGACCGGTGAAACAGGAGAATAGAAAGGCTTTCTTCACCAGTTCATAACGGCATGGTGTGTTCATCACCTTCTTTATTTCCTCTATCGTCAGAAACTCACGCTCAGCCACTCGCTTCTGTGGCTTCTCCTTTGCCTCCAACAGCAAGAATGGATTTTGCTCAATCAGTCCGTCCCTTACTGCCTTTGCCAATGACGAGCCGAAATAGTTGACGAACATACGGCAAGTGGTGGTGCTGAGTTGTTTCTTTCCATCATTGTAGGTGCAAGTCTTCAAAAAAGTAATGAAGCCTTTGCAAAACTCCTTGTCCACGTCTTTCAACAGAAACTCTGGCTTGCCTATATGTAATAGGTATTGGTCAATGCGAGCATGAGTGTTTCGCTTTGTCTTCATGGAAGACTCAGACAACTCGGCATTGTACTTCACAAAGTCATCCATCCACTTGGTAAGTGTCATGCGTGACTTCTTCACCTTGTCCCAATCCACAAGACCCTCTCTTTGGATGTCAAGAATGCGCTGCGCCTTGATTTGCTCTGCCAACTTTCTTGTATTGGCGTTTTGCAACTTGGTTGCAGCGTTGATTTCTGGCACAAGATAGAGTTTCAGCGTCTCTTTCTTTCTCAATCCCTTTTGGTAAATGTCAAGATAGAGGCTGATGTTGCCACCTGCTATCTTCTTTTCTCGGATGCGCACAGGCTCCTTCAAACGGATTTCTTTCTTCTTTCGTCCCATTTTATTTCCTTTCTTTTCTGATGTTAATATATTCTTTTATCGCTGATTATCAAGCATTTAGCTTGCGATACAAAGATAATACAACGAGGGACAAAAACGAGACAAAAGTGGGTAAACAATCCGCTAATTTAGGAAAGAATAACGAACCAATCCTAAATCGGCTTTCATTCCTAATAGACTGTAAATCAGTGATATTACATCACCTTACTATCCTTTCATTTCCGATGGTTAGACCCGCTTGGGATAATTGGTGGTTACTGGCGGTTTGTCAAGACCTTCGGCCTGCATGCCACGGACGAGGCGAACGAAATCGCCGCCCTGACCGGAATCCGCGCCAGGGGGCTGTCGGATCCCGGACAGCTGGAGAAGGTATCCGTCCACCGGGCCGGGTTCCACAGCCTGTATGAACGCCGGAAGGCCTGTCTGGAAAGAAATGACCCCATGATGTACAAGGCTCTCGGGCAGGCCTCCAGGGACATGGCGGAGAGAATCCTCAGAACGGAATACAAGGTGCGGGAACACGTGCCTCCCATACAGGGAAAAGGACTTAAGCCCGCGTCTGAACCACTTGCCGGTAAAAAGGCAATAAACAGACGGAAGAAAGTAAACGGAACCCCTAAAAGACGGATATAGCATGGCATGGTTGGAATGGCTGAGACGGCCCGGGAAGGAAAAGCTCGGGAACCTCTATCTGGAACTGCGTCCGGACAACCGGATAAAATCCTTCATGGTAACCCGGCACAGGCCGCAGGGCGCGGATTCCTTCATGGCATTCATCGATTATACCGCCGGGAAGGCCATAAAGGAAGGGAACAGGGCGGTTCCGGACAACCTGCTGCTGGCCTTCTACGGGGTGCCGGAAAGGCTACTTCCCCCGGCAGAAGAACTGCTGGAGAAACGACCGGAGGAGATTTGCAGGTACGTGCTCAAATGCGGTGGGGTAACCGAAGGAAACTCAGTCCCGCTCAGACGGGCCGTCTACCTGCGGGCGCACGGGAGGGAGATAAACCGTACCGGCCTCAAAGAGATGGAACATTCGCCCGGTTACCGGAACTACGAGGCCTATGAAGCCGCCATGGAAAGGCTCTCGGAAGGGAAAAAGGCCTCTTTCCGCCTTACCTTCGTGAAGACGGAACGGGGTGTGAGGGTGTTCAATGACGGCCTACAAGGTCCGGAGCGTATGCGCGGGCTGTTGCAGGACATGGCAGACCGCTTCTATTCCCCCGCATGGGAAGGACTGGGGACGCTTTCCGTGTACCGGATCGAGACGTCTTCCCGGAGGTTACTGGAGATGTCGCAGGATAACGGACGGGATTTCCCCGCCTCGCAGCCCCCACTGGAGATCCTGTCCGGCTATCTTCCGACGGCCTCTTTCGACATGTCGCCCACGGCAGACAACCTGGAGCGTTTCATAAGGGCCAACTCCCTGGCACTCTCCGGGAACAACCGGGAGATCATTACCTTGCAGGATATCGCCCGAAGGGGATACATCCAACTGTATACGGACGAGACGTTCCGTCACAGGAAAGAGTTCGCCGGTATCGAGAAGGAATTCCGTACGCTCGCAAGAGAGGGGGAACTGTACCGGGATCTCCCTTATGAGGACAGGATGCACAATCTTCGGGAAAAGTCCAGGGCCGTCGCGGAGTTCCTCCTGAAAAGGGAAGGAATCCGCCGGGAGATGCCCGCCGTGACCTTGAAGACGGACAAGTATGCGGAAAGGATACGGGGCATAGCGGAAAGTCCGGAGAAGAAGACGGCCTCTCCGGCTACCGGTGAAAAGAAAAAGCGGCCGGCCCGCAAACAGAAGGGCGCGGCTTCCAGACAAGTGAAACCTCAATTATAAACCGCAATGGAAACAACAGATTCATTCACTCCCGAGGACCTGATCGATGCCGGAAGACGCACCATCGACCGCAAGGCGCTGCAGAAGACCATAAGGGACATGTTCTCATACCGGAACCCGTTACGGCAATTCATGGAGGGTTACCGTTTCAATGTCATCCGCTGGAGGGCCGCCAACCTGAAGGAACCTTCCATATGGAAGCGTGCCGGCCTGTTCTTCAATACCAGGGGACTCCCGGGTATCCTCCGTGACAATTTCCGGCAGAACCGCGCGGACCTGCTCGCCCGCTGGGAAAGGAACGTCATAAACGACATCAACCGCTCGCTGATCCGGCTGGGCGGCATACCGCTCTCCTCCAAGCCCCGCGACCTTTCCCGGCAGCTGAAGGACATATCCCGGAAAATATACCGGATGACCACTTATGACCGCTGCCCGAGCCTGCTTCAGGAGAGCCTGCTGCTGTCCACCTACGAGTATATATTCGCTTCGCCGCATGAGAGGAAATTTGGCAACCTGTGTCCCGATGAGATCTGCGGGATGCTCCGCCAGAACGGCGTCCCGCAGGAAAGCCTCTGCTACCAGGACTACGGGAGCATACTCGCCGGAAGGGAGACGGTCCTTTACGAGTTCACCTCTGACGGAAAAGCCACCCTGTATCTCAAGCCGATGGACCATGTGAGGCTGGAGATGACCTCCAAAGGGTATGACATGGTCCCCGTGGGGTTTCCTCCCGCCCGGACTGTCCCTTCCCCCACGGAAAGCGTGGAGAATGCGCCGCGGCTTTCCGAGAAAATCGGGAAGATAAGGAAACCACGGAGCGGAAAGAAACCCGCCAAGGGAGCCGGGAAATCGAGGAAAGGTCCAAAAATAGGATAATCCATAAACAACATATAATAACCTGACAATAAAAATATAAAAAAATGAAAGTCGTGATTTGTGAAAAGCCCATCGTGGCTAAAAGACTGGCCCGCGTATTGGGCGCGGACAAGATGGAAGACGGGTACCTCACCGGAAACGGATACGCCGTCACATGAACGTTCGGCCACCTGCTGGCCCCGGCCTCCCCATTTTCCTGTATAGAAGGGCCTCTCACAAGGGAGATGCTCCCCCTTGCCCTTCCGTCCGGACTCACCGTCCGCCAGACAAGGACGGAGGACGGTTTCCGGGATGACCCCGTAGCCGTCAGGCAGCTGGAGATCATCCGCGGGCTGCTGCGGGAAGCGGACGGGGCGATTACGGCAACCGATACCTCCCGTGAGGGGCAGCTGGTCGCCCGCAACCTTTATGGCTATCTGGGCTTCAAGGGGAAAACCGAACGCCTGTGGCTTCCCTCGCTGACGGACAAGGCGATCCGCGAGGCGTTCTGCGACCTCAGACCGGACAGTCTCTATGAAGGCCTGTATCTGGCAGGCAGGGCACGGCGGGAAGCCGACCGGATCATCGGATACAACGCGAGCCTCGCGCTCGGCATGGCCGCCGGAAAAAAGAACCATTCGCTCGGACGGGTACAGACACCGGTGCTCGCCCTCATCTCGCGCCGTTACCTGGAAAACAGGGATTTTACCGCCGTACCCTATTACCGGCTGGAGCTGTCGGTCCTCAAGGAAGGCAAAGAGCTTGTTTTCACCTGCCCGGAAAAATACACGCGACGGGAAGATGCTGTCGCCGCCCGGAACCGGATCCCGGCATCGCGTGTGGCCACGATAATACAGGTGGAGAGAAAGGGGACGGTGGAGGAACCGCCGCTCCTGTATGACCTGGCCTCCTTGCAGAGGGAGGCGAACCTCCGGACGGGCCTGACGGCCGGACAGACGGCATCCATTCTGCAAAGGCTGTACGAGGAAGGATACATCTCGTACCCGCGCACCTCCTGCCGCCATATCCGGGAGGACATGCTGGAGAAGATGCCGGCACTGCTCTCCCTTCTGAAAGACAATCCGCGCCTTGCACGCCATGCGGAAGCACTGGAAGGCAAGGCTCTGTCCACCCATGCCGCCGATGACGGTAAGGTGAGCGGACATCATGCCATCATCATAACGGAAAGCGTGCCCGGCAAACTGCCGCTTGACGAGCAGATTATCTACTGGATGATCGCCGGCAGGATGCTGGAGGCATTTTCCGATGCCTGTACCGGGGAGGAGGTGAACGTCAGCCTCGAATGCGGGGGAATCCGGTTCGGGGCCGGATACCGCCGGAGGGTGCATGCCGGCTGGAAAAGCGTTTATGGCGAGGCTGGGAAAGAAGAGGACATCGTGTTCCCCTCCTGGGAACCGGACGAGGTGCTGCCGGTAACGGACATATCCGTCCGAAGCGTGGAAACCTCCCCCGAGCCACTCTTTACGGAAGCCTCGCTGCTGTCCGAGATGGAAAACCGCGGACTCGGCACGCCCTCTACCCGGGCCGGTGTCATCGAACTGCTCATCGCACGCCGGTATGTCGAGAGGCGGGGATGCAATCTGCTGCCGACCCCCAAAGGGCTGGAGGTGTATGAAACAGTTAAGGACAAGCTGATCGCCGCCCCGGACATGACCGCCCGGTGGGAAAAGGACCTGCAGGAGATTGAACGGGGAGGACTGGACGCGGACGTGTTCATCCAAAAGATTGAAGAATACGTGCGGCAGATCGTGGAGGAGCTCTCGGAGGTCCGGTTCGAGCATCCCGAGCCGCCCCGCCACCGCTGTCCCAAATGCGGCATGGAAACGCTGACCCTTCACCGGAAGGTGGCCCGGTGTAGTGACCCGGACTGCGCGTTCCTGCTTTTCAGGATGTTCAACTGAAGGGAGCTGACCGACGAAGAGATGCTCTGCCTGCTGGAAGGAAAGAAGACGGATTTCCTGTCTTTTGTCAGCAGGAAGGGAAGACCCTATGAGGCCTCCCTTAAGATGGACGAGAATTATAAGATAGAGATGACATTCAGGGACAATCCGGCAGAAGGATAGTCATCCGCCCGGAACCCGCCTGTAATGCAGACGGCAGACATCCCCTCGGAAACACCGTGTCCCGACCAGTTTCCATGTGGAAGGGTCGGGACTTCCCTCAAACAGGCGGGAACCTTCCCCCTGGAAACAGGGCAGGATATACAGCACCAGCTCGTCAGCCATGCGAAAACGGAGCAGGCTGTCCGTAAGGGGAAGCGTTTCCGGGGTGGCCTCCGCAAGATATACGCCGGAGTGTCCGCGTTTCCATTCCGTAAGGGATATGAAGGAAACTTCAGGATCAAGACGGGACAAGGCATCCTCCCGGATACGGGTGATGCCGTATTTTTCGGGATGTCCCCACAAATCGGGGAATGTCGTCCTGTGGGCAAGATAGCCGTCAAGGGTAATGAAAGCCAGAATCTGAACCGTTGCCATATGGGTATTCAATTTTCTTGTTTCGTAATGGTTCCGGAAAAGGCCATAAAAAGAGCGTGGCCTTACGCGACTTCAAGACGTGGCTCTGGTAAACCAAGAATAAGAGCAGCGCAAGCCACGCTATGACAATGCATAGCATAGCCTTACGCAGAGGTCCCTTATTCTTGTGAAATTTACCAGATTTACAATGTATGAATTGGGCAAGAAAACAAAAACTAATCAAATGAAAATAAATATACTGTATACTAAGTGATTATAGTATATTTATATCTTCACTTGTTTTGCTTGGTTATTGTTTCTTGGCTCTTTTTGGGTGCATTTTTGTTTCTTATTTGTTCCTCAGTCTCGGCTTTTATTTGTAGTTTTGCAGCCGAAATAACGAGTAAAAGAGGAGAAACTATGCCACGAGTAAAAAAGCCTGCAAAAGTCAAAGAACCTATCCGTCTTCGGATGAAAGATTTAGCAAACGGAAACAAAAGTCTGTATTTGGATATCTATCGGGACGGTAAACGGACCTATGAGTATCTGAAAATGTATCTTATCCCCGAAACGGATAATAATGCCCGTGTGCGGAACCAAACGACTATGGCGGCAGCTAATGCCATCAAATCGAAACGGATCATTCAACTTACCAACGGCGAAGCGGGTATCGAAACCCGTGAAAAGGTTTTTCTTCTGGACTGGATGGAGACCTACAAAGAGAATCAGGCGAAACGAGGAAAGAAAGATGGGACCCAAATCCAAGTTACTATCCGCATACTGAAAAATTTCGCAGGTGAACGCATGACAATGGATCAGATCGACAAGACGTTCTGCCAAGAGTATATCGACTATTTGCTGACAGAGTATCACCCCAAAGGGAAACGGGTGTCTAACTTTACGCTTCACACTTACTACCGTATTCTGAACGGAGCTTTGAATGCCGCTGTTCGTGCTGATATTATCAAATCCAATCCTTTTACGAAGATTAACAACTCGGATAAGATACGCTTGCCGGAGAGCAAGCGCTCGTATATGACCATTGAAGAGGTTCGGGCATTGATTGCTACTCCGATGAAAAACGAGGCCGTAAAACAGGCGTATTTGTTCTCCTGCTTCTGCGGACTTCGGATAAGCGATATTATCAGCTTGAAGTGGAAAGACGTGTTTGTCGATAGAGGACAATACCGTTTGGCTGTATCCATGCAAAAGACCAAAGAGCCGATTTATCTGCCACTTTCCCCCGAAGCCTTGAAGTGGATGC
>ERZ780157.676-NODE-676-length-42768-cov-3.781401_pt1 | contig 42768 bp, 38 predicted proteins | sample MGYA00511169_ERZ780157 | MGnify/ENA primary metagenome ERZ780157 (study PRJEB29588, sample SAMEA1965149) | human gut metagenome | biome: human gut; feature: human-associated habitat; material: faeces | place: Denmark | collected 2008/2010 ...
TGCACACGGATACAGATTCATCTCATGCAGATCCTGATGCACATATATATTGGTAAGTATTCTTCTTTTGATATTATATTTTCGTATCAAACATTATCATTCGCTATTAAAAGAAAGAGAAACTATAAATCAAAAAATGCTTTTACTAGAAGAAAAACATTACAAGGAAATGCTTAAAAAAAATGAGGATTTACGTGCTTTCCGACATGATTATAACTTTCATATTACTGCGATGCAGGGGTTTGTTGCAAAATTAGATTTAAGAGGTTTAAAAAACTATGTAGAACATTTATCAGGTATCAAAGAACAGATGTATTACATTTCCACCAATAACTCTGTTTGTGATGCTATTGTAAATTATTTTTATGAAAATTTAGACAAAAATATTGAATTCAAATGTGATGGAAAATTTCCTGAATCAATATTTGTCAACGACAGTGATCTATGTGTTGTATTTTCAAATTTATTAAAAAATGCGGTGGAAGCAGTTGCTAAAGAGGATAAAGAAAACTATCCTAAGATATACATATTTTTATACGCTAATGCTGAATATTTGTCTATCATTATAGAGAATACCTGTACCGATTTAAATAACACAATTCAAACTCTGCCCACGACTAAAATGGATTCTCAGAATCATGGATTTGGGTTGAAAAATATAAGGGATATTGTGAAAAAATACAACGGTAACTTGGAATTGACTTGTGAAAAAAACATATTTAAAGCAACTTGCTATCTCCGAAATATATAATTTATAACGAGGTGAACTATTATGAAAATTGCAATCTGCGATGATGTTATAGAAGAACAAAATGAATTGCAAACTTTTTGTCAACGACTGGGTTATTTTGACATTTCTTTATTTTCTTGTGGTGAAGATTTTTTAAATGCTCCGGATAGTTCCCAGTTTCATTTGCTTTTTTTGGATATTGAAATGAAGGGATTAACAGGTATTGAATTAAAAACTTTGCTAGAAAAAACAAATCCATCAATCTTTATAGTCTTTACAACAACACATGAAGAAATGATGCCGGAAGCTTTTGGACGTAATGTTATTTCGTTTTTAACCAAACCACTTGATTTGAATTCTATCAAACATTGTTTGACCAAAGCAGCTTATCTGCAAATGGATTTTTTCCCTATTGCTATTAATGATTGTGTTTTTATACCCTGTCAGGACATACTGTATCTGCATTCTGAGAATAAATATACTATTTTTTATACTACAAATGGGGATTCTCATATTTCGCGAGATTCTCTTACCGATTGGAACGAGAAGTTGAAGGAATTTGGATTTTGTCCTATATCACGAAACAGTATTATTAACTTGAAATACTATAAAAAAACCTATCAAAAACAAGCAATTCTTTCGACAGAAATACGTTTGCCGATTAGTCGTCGATATTTGCAAACTTTAGATGAAACGTTTCGTTGTTATATGATAAAACGTGTTTAGGCATCCTTCACTCCACTTCTGCCAACTTCTAGTGCCTTTTTGCAATTGTCAAATGTCCCCAAAAATGCTACACTTAAAACAATAAAGCATTGCGAAATACTATTTGTTGGCAGCAAAACGACAGGGAGGAAAGAATGATAACAATGAATGTATATGCAAAGGAAAACACAGCACCGGTGATCGTGGAGGCAGAAGCGGTTGCGGGATTGCAAAAATTGGCGCGGATTTTCTGTGGTGACATCGAAAAGGTGACCGGACATCAGCCGGAGTGCATAGAAGGCTGGCAGGAAAATGCGTCAGACCACATCTTGGTGGCGACGTGTGATAGAAGTAAAATATTGGCAGAATTGGAAGCGCAGAAAAAAGTGGATTTGAGCCAAATTCGAGGCAAAAAAGAAGTGTATGGGATTTTCTGCCTCGAAAATGTGCCGGAACAGGGGAAAAATGTACTTGTGATCGCGGGAAGTGATAAGCGGGGCGCAACTTACGGGATGTTTTACATTTCTCAGAAAATCGGTGTCTCGCCGTGGGTGTTCTGGGCTGATGCCGTGCCGAAAAAGAAAGAAGAAATTGTATTTGATCAAAAGATAGAGACAATTTCCAAAGAGCCAAGTGTGCGCTACCGTGGATTTTTCATTAACGATGAACAGCCGTGTTTCGGAAATTGGTCGAAGGAAAAATTTGGAAGTTCCAAGCCGACACCGGAACTTTACGAACATATTTTTGAATTGTTGCTGCGCTTGAAGGGTAACTATATCTGGCCGGCGATGTGGCGTTCGGATTTTTCGATGGATCATTTTGAAAATGCGCTGCTTGCAGACGAAATGGGAGTGATCGTGGGCGCTTCCCACCATGAGCCGTGCTGCCGTTCCGGCGGAGAATTTCAGACACTGCGAAAAACGCATCCGGAGTATGGAACAGAGTGGAGTTTTCTGTCGAATGCAGAGGGAATCAGCAAATTCTGGCACGACGGACTTCTTCGTAATAAAGACTGTGAAAGCCTTATTACAATTGGGATGCGGGGCGAGTTTGATTCCTATTTAATGCCGGAAGATGCGACGTTGGAAGACAATATCAATGTACTCAAAGCGGCGATCACGGAGCAGAAAAAATTGATCGCGGAATGTGTGGAGGCAAAACATCCGCAGCTTCTGGCGATTTATAAAGAGGTAGAGGACTATTACCAAGGGGATGAAAATACTCCGGGATTGAAGGATTGGGATGTTATTCGTGATGATATTATGATGCTCTGCGACGACAATTTTGGGCATGTGAGAACTCTGCCAAATGAGGAAGAACGCAAGCATCCCGGTGGCTTTGGTATGTATTATCATTTTGATTATTACGGTGGCCCGGTGTCGTATCTTTGGATCAACTCGACACCGCTTGCCAAAATTTGGGAACAAATGACAATGTGTTACGAATACGGCGTCCGCGATGCGTGGATCGTCAACGTCGGCGATATCAAAAATCAGGAATTGCCACTAAGTTACTTTTTGGATCTTGCCTATGATTTCGACAGCTGGGGAAGTGCGGCACCAAATACGACGCTGCATTATACAAAACAATGGCTGCAAAACCTTGGATTTATCGAAGAAAAATACGAGGGACTTGAGCAGGTGGTGGAGGAATATACACGCTGGAATGGTATGTGCCGGCCGGAAGTTCTTAAAGCCGATACGTATCATGCGGTTCATTATAATGAGGCGGCGAGAATGATCGAGCGTACCGGCCGCGCGGAAAAAATTGTGACGGAACTTCGCGGAAAGCTTGCCGGTGATCCGCTTGCAGACTGTTTTTACGAGTTGATTTATTATCCGGTCATGGCTTCGGCAAATATTTTAAAAATGAATTTGTATGCGGGGCTGAACCAATTTTATGTCAAACAGAGGAAAAAACTGGGAAATCGTTTTGCGCCGAAAGTTCAGGAATGCATAGACAAGGATAAGAAGCTGACAGAAGAATATCATACATTGCTCGGTGGAAAATGGAATCATATGCAGTCGGTATTTCACGTGGGTTACATCGGTTGGAACGACGAAGAATGGCAGTATCCGGACTGCCACATTCTGCATCCGGTCAATGCACCGCGTCTTCTTGTGAGTATTTCAGATGAAGAAAAAACAACCGGCGGCAATCCTTGGCGAAGAACGACATTGCCGATAAATCTGGTGTCTCCTATTGCAGCAAGCAAATGCATCGATGTGGCAAATGGTGGAGAAGGGGAACTTTCCTTCCGTATTCGTTGGAGTGATCCTCGTATTCAAATCATCCAAATAGGTGCACAAATAGACACAAAAAAGGTCGGAGAAAACACCTATGAAATCGCTGCAAAGACAGAGGATATCCTGCAATTTCAGGTCAGATATCAGCCAAATAACGCTGAGTTTGAGACATTTGATACTTCTATTTGTATCTATGCCGACAATGCAGAAGAGACTGCTGAATTATCGGAAAATAATACGCAGGAAACCCGTGTTGATATCGCAGTGCATGCAGAATGTTTGAATCTTTTCGATGTGAAACCGGATACATTGATTGAAAACGATGGCTGTATCTGCGTGGAAGCGATGGATTATGCGGAGGCGAAAAAGACGGAAGAGGCACATTGGCAGCATATTTACGGTTATGGAAAAACCATTGGCAGTTTGAAAGTGACGCCTTCGACAGCCACTTTTGAAAAGGCGGAAGAGGCACCGAGTGTAACCTACCGCATTTATGCAAAAACAGCAGGAAAATACGAGATGGAACTTTTTACGGCACCAAACAATCCGGTTGTTTATCAAGGAAAAATGTGTGTGGCTTATAAAGTCAACAACGCAGAAACAGAGGAATTAAATACAATTCCGAACGAAGGATTTGTGCCTTGGCTCAGCCACAGCTGGGAGCGCGGTGTCCTTGACCAGATTCATAAAGCAGCCTGCACGGTGGAATTGCAGGAAGGTGAAAATGAAGTCACGATTTTCGCATTGGATCCGGCAGTGGTTCTGGAAAAAATTGTATTTACAAAAGAAGGCTGCGAGAAGAAGAAATCTTATCTCGGACCGGTGGAAAGTTACCGTGTAAAATAGAAGAGAAATAAGGCGATACGAAATGATGTAAGTTGTTTTGTGTCGCTTTTTTGTTTGTACCCATTGACATTTTCCATAAAACCATGGAAAATAAAGATATCAACACAGAGTTGGAGGCTTGGCTTACTTTTTTAAGCACAGATGACCCGGAGCAGATTTATGATCTTATCCGGAAATTTCCAATGTTTAAGGAAATGTACGAAGACATTTTCCAGCTCTGCCAAAACACGGAGAAGGTGATGAACATGTATTCCAAAGAATTAGCCCAACTGGACCACAATACCGCTGAATATATGGTTGACGAAATGCAGAAGGATTTGGATGAAGCAAGGAGCATCATCCGGGAAAAAGAGGATGAACTTGCAAAAGCCTATGCTTTGATTGAGGAACTGCAAAAAAATCAACAATCTAATAAATAAGAAGTCTGCATAAATTATAAAATCTCTTCTTTCGTATCAAACTTGGTATGCAAAGGAGAGATTTTATAGTTTACGTAAGGCTGTATGAAAGATAATTTGACATGATTTTATGTTGCTTTTTGGCAAAAAATGGTATAGTATTGAGATAAGTTTTTGTGAAAAAAACATTATAAACGAAAGGAAACGGCTATGAAAAAAGTTTTTTTGGCAATTGCTATAATGGGTATTATTTTATGTGGATGTGGACAAGCTCAGGAAGAAAACGTAAAAACAGAGAGCAGCGAGACACAAAAAAAGGAAGGAGTAAGAATACAAAGTTGTGAGTTCCCGGTTGATATTAATGCGGAGCTGTATATCGATAGTGTGTACTTACAAGAAAAATTACAAGTTTTGAGTCTTACAAAAGAGAACAATGATTTTGTTTTAAAAAGGAATGTGATGAGTGAAGTTGGGGGGTGGGAGGAATATAAAGAAAAAATAGACGGGGAATACATTGAAAGATCCGACGACGAAACAGCATCTTTTAGCAAAATTCATAAAGAATCCGAAGACACATTATTTGCTCTATGGCAACAGTGTAAATTCGTGAAGAATGAAGAGGATAGTTTTACGCGTACCTATGTCAAATTCGGAATTGTGAAGATTGATGTTCCATCCTGGGATATGAAAATGCTTTGGACAAATGATATCGATGAAAAAGATGCGGGTGCAGGTGTGACCGATTTTGGGATAACGGACGTTGGTGATTTTATGATGTATTTTGGCCAACAGCAAAAAATAGTAAAATATACTAGTCAAGGGGAGGCAAAAGATGAGTTTGATCTGAAAAACTCGTTTCGTGGAGCCGCGCAGTTTAATGAAGATGATATTTGGGGAGTGTCGCAGGAAAATAAGACGTTAATCCGGTATAGTTATGCAGATGGACAGGTTAAAAAACAATCAAGTACACCAATTGAAATGGACGAGAATACACAAACGTGGAAAATTTTTGGAGGCCTGAATGAAAACCAATATTTTTGTGATGAAGGCCAGTTATATATAATTAAGGAATCCGAGGAATTGGAGAAGGTATTTTCGAATGAAAAGTTACCGGCGGCTGTTACGGATTATGTAAATTCGGATACAGAGAGTAAAAGTTATTTAATCGGACCTAAAGTGCCGGATGAGGGAGAAAAGGCCAAGGGCAATTCAGTTGAACTGCGAGTATATGTAATTGTTTAAAATTTAACAATCTATTTGCATTTTCTCTCACAATGTGCTATTCTATACGATGAGCGGTATTCGTAGGAAACTGCATCAGATGATTATGCGTCACCACACCACGGAAGTAAGGAGGCGGTGACATGCAGATAGGTTTTATCGGCGCGGGAAAAGTCGGATGTTCGATCGGAAAATATTTGAAAGAACATGGTGTACCGGTTGCCGGGTACGTTAGCCGACATATCGAAAGCTCGGAATTTGCTGGGACTTTCACAGATACGAAGGCATTTGAAAATTTACAAGAAATGACAGAAAATTGTGACATTCTGTGCATTACGACGACCGATCGGGAAATTGGAAATGTATGGAACGAGTTGCAAAAACAGGATTTAAAGGACAAAATAATTTGCCATTTTAGTGGCTCATATTCATCTGCGGTTTTTCAAGGAATCGACGAAAAAAAGGCGTTTGCCTGCTCGATTCATCCTATGTGTGCGTTCAGCGACAAATCCACAAGTTACCGACAATTGAATGACGTAGTATTTACAATGGAAGGCGACGACAAAGCACTTGCTGTCATGCGTCCGCTTTTTGAGCAAATGGGAAACCGGGTGCTGCAGATCGATTCGGACAAGAAAGTACTTTATCATTGCAGCGCTTCGCTTGTCAGCAATTTTATGATCGGGCTGTATCAGATGGGACTCGACTGCATGGAAGACTGCGGACTGGCGAAAGAAGAAGCCGAATTGCTGCTTGGTCCTCTGGTGCGCGGAAATATCCATGCGCTGCTTGAAAAAGGACCGGCGCAGGCGCTTTCCGGACCGATTGAGCGAAATGACGTGTCAGTCATTTCCAAACATTTACAGGCACTCGGCGAAGAAGACGCGCAGTTGTATCGGCTTGTGGGGAAAAAGGTTCTGGAAGTTGCGAAATTGCGCAATCCGGATGAAAATTATGAGGAATTAGAGACACTATTATAGAAAGAAGGAAAACAGCATGAAAAATACAGTATTAACATTTCAGCAGGCAAAGGAAAATGGCGAAAAATTGACAATGTTGACTGCTTATGATTATTCTACGGCAAAATTGATCGATGAAGCAGGCGTAAACAGCATATTGGTCGGTGATTCGCTGGGAAATGTGATCCTTGGATACGAGGACACGATTTCCGTTACGATGGAAGACATGATCCATCACGGCGCAGCGGTAGCGCGTGGGGCTAAAAATGCGCTGGTTGTCATCGATATGCCATTTATGTCTTACCAGACTTCGGTTTATGATGCCCTTGTCAATGCCGGACGTCTGATGAAGGAAGGACGCGGCGATGCGGTCAAACTGGAAGGCGGAGTGGAAGTGTGTCCGCAGATCAAAGCGATCGTAGATGCCGGAATTCCGGTATGTGCACACATTGGTCTGACCCCACAGTCCATCAATGCGTTTGGTGGATTTAAAGTGCAGGGAAAGAGCGAGACAGCAGCAAAAAAACTTCTGGAAGATGCGAAAGCAGTGGAAGAAGCGGGTGCATTTGCTGTCGTGATCGAAGGTGTGCCGGCGAAGATTGCAGCGCTTATCACGGAGCAGCTTCATATCCCAACCATTGGAATCGGAGCCGGAAAAGATTGTGATGGACAGGTTCTCGTGTATCAGGATATGCTTGGAATGTTCTCTGATTTTACACCAAAATTTGTCAAACGCTATGCGAACATCGGCGAAGTGATGAAGGAAGCATTTCAAAATTACATCAAAGAAGTGCAGGACGGCGTATTTCCGGCAGAAGAAAATACGTACAAAGTGGACGACAGTGTCATTGAGAAACTTTATTGATGAAAATGTGTGGCGAGGGGTGATCGTATGAGAAATATTGGTAAAGCCAAAAAAGAAGATGTGGAAAGCATTTTGAAATTATACAAATCCCAGCTTGGCGAGCCGTTTTGTGCCTGGGATGACGGGTATCCGTGCGAGGAAAACATTGCGGATGACCTTTCCAGAGAGTCGCTGTTTATTATGAAAGACGGAAACGGCGATATTTTGGCAGCGATTTCAGTGGATCAGGACGAAAATGTCGAAAATCTCACCTGCTGGACCCCGGAATTACAGCCGGGAGCTGAATTGTCGCGGCTTGCGGTGCGACTTGATCTTCAAAATGGAGGCATTGCCCGCGAAATGATCCGTTTTGGAATGGACGAACTGCGGAAACGCGGGAAAAAGAGCATTCATTTTCTTGTAAACAAAGCCAACCAAAAGGCGATACGGTCTTACGCACCATTTCATTTTCATGTCGTCGGCGAATGCGAATTGTATGAGCAGACATTTTTGTGTTATGAAAGAGAATTGTAATGCCAACACGCCGAAAAAAATCTTGCCAGCACGCCGAAAAATTTCTCGGCTGCTTAAAAAATTAACTGGTTACCGAACCAAATTGGAGGAAGAAAAATGGAAATTATAACAACAGTAGACGGAGTAAGAAAACAGGTAAAAGAGTGGAGAAAAGAAGGACTTAGTGTAGGACTTGTACCTACGATGGGCTACCTTCACGAAGGACATAAAAGTTTGATCGATAAGGCGGTTGCTGAAAATGACCGCGTGGTTGTCAGCGTATTTGTCAATCCGATCCAGTTTGGACCGACAGAGGATCTGGCAAGTTATCCAAGAGATCTTGACCGCGATGCTGAGCTTTGTGAGAAGGCCGGCGCAAATGTCATTTTCCATCCGGAAGACAGCGAAATGTACTTTGATGATTTCTGCACCTATGTGGATATGGACGATCTGACCAAGGGACTTTGCGGAAAGACAAGACCGACACATTTCCGCGGAGTATGTACGGTGGTTTCCAAATTGTTCCATATTGTTGCACCGGACCACGCCTATTTTGGACAGAAAGATGCCCAGCAGTTAGCAGTTATCCGCCGCATGGTGCGCGACCTGAATTTTGACATTGAGATCGTCGGCTGCCCGATCGTGCGTGAGGCAGACGGACTGGCAAAAAGTTCCAGAAACACCTATCTGAGTGCAGAAGAAAGAACGGCCGCAACGGTACTCCACAAAGGCTTGACAGCGGGAGAAGAACTTCTCAGATCCGGCGAAAAAAACGCAGCAAAAGTAGTGGCAGAGATTCGCAAAGTTATCGAAAATGAGCCATTGGCGAAGATTGATTATGTCGAATTAGTAGACTGGAATACACTGAAACCGGTAGAAACTGTCAGCGGAGAAGTGCTTTGTGCGGTCGCTGTATATATTGGAAAGACGAGACTGATTGACAACTTTATCCGATAACGGCATCGATTTCGAATTTATGAAAGAGAGAGAAGAGGTTGAACCAAATAGGGACAAAACCTCTTCTTTTTTGTACACATATGAGATATTTTTATAGTTAAAAGCGTGTAATAAGTGAAAGGCTTTTCAAATACAACAGAAAGGGGAAACAGATTTGGACAATAACGAATATATCCAAAGCGTAAATGAGTATTCGGATCTCATATACCGAGTTGCGCTGCATGCTTGTGGAAATCAAATGGATGCGGAAGATATGGTGCAAAATGTATTTATCAAATTATTTCAGCATAAAAAGCCGTTTACTTCTGAGGAACACAAGAAAAGCTGGCTTATCCGGGTGACGGTAAATGAATGTCATACGTTATTCCGTTCGGTCTGGAAGAGCAGGGTACAGCCGATGGAACAGATTGAATGCAGTACACAAACGAGTATGGAAGAACCGAGTGATCTGTATGATGCGGTGATGGAACTGCCGGCAAAATACCGGGTTTTGATCGATTTATACTATTATGAAGATTACTCCGTTAAAGAGATCGCGGATATATTAAAGATGAATGTTTCTACAATTCAGACCCGCCTGATGAGGGCGAGAAAAATGTTAAAAGAAAAACTCGAGGGAGGAATGACTTATGAGAGAAAGAGATTTATTTAAGAAAAATTATCCGGAAATTAAGATGTCGGAAGAGGCAAAACAAAAATTGTTTGACCTGCCGAATGTGGAAAAAAATGGCAGCAAACACAACTTGCGCCGTGCAGCGGTAATTCTATTTGCCATTTGTGCAGTTGGGCTTGGAGGAGTTGGTTATGCAGCATCCAATGGCTACATTTTCAATTCTGCCGGGCATAAATACAAAGCGGAATATTATGTGAATGGCGAGAAAAAGCACGTGGAAAACGAAGTAAAAGAGAATGGCGATTTCAGAATGTCGTATCACGACAAAGATTCGGCATACGAATCTGAGACACAGGGAGATAAGGATCATACGGTAAAGGTGATTGACATAGATTGCAATGGTGAAAATGGAGAAAAACAGTCGCGGACATGGACTTTGGAAATTGACAAAACAGAGTCGGTGGAGGACCAGATTTGGGGAATCCGCAGTCAATTAACACCAGAGCCACAACAGGCAGAAAAAATGTCCGAGGACTTTCTGACAAAACTCCAAAAGACAGCAGATTCGCTTGGTGGTGTCTGGCAGAAGGGAATTAATATGTCGCTTGAGGATTACCGCAAGATCAATCTTGGACATTTGATCATCGTGGAAGATAGGGAGATGGACAACGGAAAGAAGGCCTGGATCTACCTGGATATCGAAGAACCCGCGAAAGCAATGAATTCCCATAAAGTTATAACGGTACAAAGTGTAGCCGGGGAAAAAGCCATTTTTGATGTAAAACTTGGCAACGGAGGATTTGAGGAAATATCACTGCATGAGGGATGATCTTAACTGCTAATTCCGCCGACAAATCTTGACTTTTTTCGTCAAAAACTATATACTAAATTCGTTAGTGTATATGAAGGAAAGATGAAAGAAGGATCAAGATGAAAAAAGCAACGATAAGATATTGCTGCAACGCCTTGATTATGGGTGTTGCAGTATTTGCGTGCGGAATATTTGCAGAGACTTCGGTGGAAGCGGAAGGGACACCGGAAACGGTTCCCCCGATTGAAAGTGCAGCTCCGCAGGTTATGCCGGAAGTTAGTGCAGTGCCGACAGTTGTCACACCGGCGCCGACAGCACCACCGGTAACACTGGCGCCGGTTCCTCATGTGAAACCATTGAAAAAAGTTACCAAAGTTAAGGCTGTGCGGTATTCGACGACCGCTGTCAAGGTTTCCTGGAAGCAGACGAAGCAGGCAGAATATTATCACGTCTACTATAAATTGGAAAAAAACAGAAAATACAAACTCGCCGGGACGACACAGAACGATCATTTTCTTGTGAAAAAACTGAAGAATAAGAAAACGTATTCATTTTATGTGACGGCGGGCAAAACAAAAAAAGAATCGTCATCGGACAGCCAGCCTTCGGCGAAAAAGAAAATGACGATGAAAAAGTATCAGCGGAAAGTGGTATTTGCCGGAGATTCCATCTGCGAGGGCATTGCTTATGAGGGCGGATTTCCGACGATGCATCTGGACGCAAAGAAAAAAGTAGTTGCTTACCGTGGCCTGAATACCGTGACGTTCCATACCAAAAGGATTTTTAAGGGAAGAACGGGACTGCAGAAGCTGATCGCAGAGAATCCGTACCGCGTTTATATGATGCTTGGAATGAACGAAATTCATTATCGGCCGGCATCGCAGATGATCTCGGAATACAAAGATATGATCGAGGCGATTCAGCAGGCAGATCCGAATACGGATATTGTATTGTGCGCTGTTTCACCTGTCACAAGAGCCGAAAAAGCAAGGCATCCGGGCATGCGGCAGATTCCTATTTTTAATCGGCGTCTGAAAAAACTTGCGAAAAAAATGGGATTGAAATATCTCGATTATACAGACTTTTTAAAAGACTCCGGTGGATTTTTGAAAGCCGGATATGCGACAGGCGATGGTTATCATTGGAAGCCGCCTGCGTATGCTAAATTTGGAACGGTAATTGGGAAATATGATAAATCGTTGGATCAGTAAAAGGAGATTGAAAAATGACGAAATTCAGAAAAATAATTTGTACTATATTGGCAATGACACTTTTGATCGGACTGGTGGCGGCAGAGCCGGCGCAGGCAAAACCAAAGGCAAATTGCAAGTCACTCTGCTCTGCGGCATTAAAGGCGACAGGCGGCAGCGCAAATTTGAAATATGCGTCGAAAAGTGCATTGGATTTTGGCGCACTTTCTTCCGCAGCCAGAAAGAAAGTAAAGACAATGCAGTATGTATTTGATGCAAAAGAAGCTTATAGTTTGTGTGTGATACAAGCAAAAAATGCGTCTCAGGCAAAGAGCCTACTTGGCACATTGAAGAGCTATAAAAAGAGAAATTGCAAGAGCGATTATCTCAGTGATTATACGGCGGCAGAAAAGCAGGTATTTCAAAATGCAGTTTGCGGTCAAAAAGGGAAGTATGTCTGGTACATTGCCATGTCACCGAAAAAAGATGTGAATATGAAAGGTCAGACTGCTCTTAAGAAGAAGTTATAAGAGGAGTTAAGACATGGTTTTCAGCAGTTTATTGTTTTTGTTCCGCTTCCTGCCAATCGTTCTTTTGGCATACTACATCCTGCCAAAGAAATGCCGGAATTTCGTACTATTTTTGTCAAGTCTCGTTTTTTATGCGTGGGGCGAACCGGTATATGTGGTACTCATCCTGCTTTCTACATGTGTAGACTATGCGGCGGGACTTGCGGTGCATTATTTTAAAGAAAAGGGGAAAATGAGTGGTGCCAAAGTTATGGTTGCCTGTTCGGCAGTCATAAATCTGGCACTTCTTGGCTTTTTTAAATATGCCGGTTTTTTCCTTCAGATCGTTCATCAATTGACCGGTTTGGCGATGCCTGAGCTGCATCTTGCATTGCCAATCGGTATTTCTTTTTATACCTTTCAGACGATGTCCTATACGATCGATGTGTATCGCGGGGATGCTAAAATGCAAAAGAATTTTATTACGTTTGGAGCCTATGTTGCGCTGTTTCCACAGTTGATCGCGGGGCCGATCGTCCGTTTTAAGGATGTCGCAGAACAATTGGATCATCGAAAAGAGACGATTTCGCAGTTTAGTAAAGGAATCCTTCGATTTATGGTGGGACTCGGAAAGAAAGTGTTGATCGCGAATCAAGTGGGGGCCCTTTGGAGCCAGATTGCGGCGATGCCGGACAGTGAGCTGACGACTGCGATGGCATGGCTTGGTGTAGTGGCGTTTACATTGCAGATTTATTTTGATTTTTCGGGATATTCGGATATGGCAATCGGTTTGGGCGCAATGTTCGGTTTTACCTTTCCGGAAAACTTCAATTATCCATATGAATCAAAAAGCATTACGGAATTCTGGCGCCGCTGGCATATTTCGCTGGGGACGTGGTTCCGGGAATATGTGTATATTCCGCTGGGCGGAAACCGCCATGGTGTCGGACGTCAGATATTAAATCTGGCAATCGTGTGGTTTTTAACCGGATTGTGGCATGGCGCATACTATAATTTCATATTGTGGGGAGTGTACTATGGCGTGCTTCTTGTGCTTGAGAAATTTGTATTAAAAAAGGTGTTAGATAAATTACCTGCGGCGTTTGGACATATTTATACGATGTTATTTGTCATGATTGGATGGAGTTTGTTTTCGTGGCAGGACATGGCGGACAGCGCGAATTATATGCGTGCGATGTTTTTCCGGACTGGAGCAGGAGTTGTGAATCAGCAGACGATGTATCTTCTGGTATCCCATGCGGCTTTGCTTGTCATTGCCGTCATCGGATCGCTGTCCGTTGTAAAACGGTTTCTAATTTGCAGAGCTTTCCCCGAAGATACGGCACGTAGAGAGATTGCAGCAATTCTATTTACTATCGTATTGTTTATTGCCTGCGTCGCATTGCTTGTGAATTCGTCTTACAATCCGTTTTTGTATTTTCGGTTTTAAGGAGGTGGCAAAGTGAAAAAGATAAAAATATTGTCGATTATTGTCTTTTGTGTTATGCTGTTTGGGAGCGCAGTCATTACGGCGGTTTTACCGAAAAAAGCGTATTCCGATTTGGAAAATAGAAATTTGGAACAGAAACCGCAGCTTACCAAAGAGCAGTTTTTACAGGGAAAATATCAGGAAAAATACGAAACTTATCTGAGCGACCAGTTTTTCCTGCGGGATCGATGGGTGGATCTGGCGGTGATCCTCCAAAAACAAATGGGAAAAAGGGATATCAACAATGTTTATCTGGGAAAAGAAGGTTATCTTTTAGAAAAAGACGACGAAAATGAGTATGATAAAGAGCAAGTGGAAGAAAATGTAAAAACGTTGTCTTCCTTTCTGAATGATATGTGTGAAATGTTTGGCGAGAAGCAGGTAAGCTGTCTGATGATTCCTTCGAAGACACTTGCACTTTCGAAATATTTGCCGGCATATTCGCAGGTTTCCGAGCATACCGAGGTGTTAGATGCATTGCAAAAATCTCTGTCACATCCGGAACGGATGATTTATCTGAAAGATGCTATGCAAAGCCACCAGAATGAATATATCTATTATCGGACCGACCACCATTGGACGACACTCGGTGCTTATTATGCGTACAAAGAATGGGCAGAAAAGAGCGGACAGGCAGCCGCGAAGCCAATTACGGAGTATACGCAGGAAACGGTATTTGATGATTTTTACGGAACGACGTATAATAAAGTACATGTAAATGTCCCAAAAGATCAGGTTACACTTTTTAAAAATGCATCGCAGGAGGCCGTTCACGTCAATATGGATGACGGCGATGTAGAAGCAGACACGTTGTATTTTCCCAAAGAGGCAAAAGAAGGATTTAACCGCTACAATGTATTTTTATCAAAGAATACCTTTCAGATAGAGATAACGACAAAGGCAAAAACCGGAAAAACACTGCTTCTGATCAAGGATTCCTTTGCCAATTGTTTTGTCCCGTTTTTGACAGAAAATTATGACCGAATTATCCTGATCGATTATCGTTATGGGAAACTTCCAATCGGCCAGATTCTTGACAAATACGAGGATATCACAGATGTGCTTGTGATGTTTAATACGGAAAAATTTATGCAGAATACAAAACTCGCCGGCCTTGCAAATGCAGAAAAAAAGAAGCAGACATTGGAAGAGTTTAATCCGGATGATTTTTTGGAATAAATAGAGAAAGGAAGAGAGCGATGCTGGAACCGGAAAAAGTACAATTATCACCAATGCAAAAGACCTGGATCTTAGATCTTGATGGAACTATTGTGGTACATGATGGGCCGTATATTCTTGGAAAAGACCAATTTCTTCCGGGAGCGGAAGAATTTCTTGCGAGCATTCCGCCGAATGATATCATTATCTTTTTGACGGCACGCGGCGAGTGGGAAAAACGTCATACATTGCAGTTTTTGAAAGAAAACCATGTCCGTTATGACCATATTATTTTTGGAGCCGGGCAGGGCGAGCGAATCCTTATCAATGATAATAAGCCGGATGGACTTGTGACAGCGGTCGCCATCAATACGATGAGAGACCGGTTCTGCCGGACAAAATTTGAGACAGATCATGGACTGGGAACGATGTATGACTGAAAAGTTTTGAACAAATGCATATTTTTGCGGAAAAAAGTTTTGAACAAATGCACATTTTAGTGTATAATAATTTTGAACAAATGCATTTTTGGCGAAAAAAGGGAGGTATGTGTATGTTTTTTAAGCGAAAAGCATATGAAAAACTGCGTGAATGGAAAGAAAAGTATATTTGAAAATAGTTACATTAAATAAATCATGTCATATAGGGAGTTGGTAAAATGGGTGAAAAACCAAGAGAACCGAGATTTCATGGTGAAGTGTCAGAAAAAAGTCATAATAATATGAGCAAAATTCATAGTAAGGATACCAGCATTGAGTTGAGATTACGATCTGCATTATGGAATAAAGGGATTCGATATCGAAAGAATTGTAAAAATCTTCCGGGAAGACCAGACATTGCAATTACAAAGTATAAAATAGCGATATTTTGTGATTCAGAATTTTTTCATGGAAAAGATTGGGATATTCTTAAATCTAAACTAGAAAAAGGGAAAAATTCAGATTATTGGATTAAGAAGATACAACGAAATATAGAACGTGATGATGAGAAAGATAAAGAGTTGTTGTCTCAGGGGTGGAATGTATTACATTTTTGGGGAAAAGATATTATGAAGCATACAGATGAATGCGTGCAGGTAATTCAAGAAACGATATTTAATTTGATATTAGAAACAGATGATGTGAGGTGACAAAGTGCTATGAATATGGATCATGTATATAATAAAAGAGACCCAAGATCTATAGAGGCATATGCTCAACAGTTAATTGGAAAAACATTTAATGATGTCATAGAGTATGCAGTAGAGAATAAAATAGCGCAGGAAGCAAGGGTTAAATTCTATGGAAATAAGGCTAGAAAAGGTGGACTGGGAAATTTGCTCGAAGAGTTATATTTTGGATATAAAGCTAATAGTGACCAAGAAGCTGATTTTGCCGAAGCAGGAGTGGAGCTTAAGGCAACACCGTATGAATATACAAAAAAAGGAAAACTTCGTGCTGGCGAGCGTTTGGTTATTACTATGATAGGATATGACGCCCCATTTGAACAAGATTTCTATAAATCTCATTTATGGAATAAAATCCGACTGATTTTGCTAGTATATTATTGGAGAAATAAACAGTTAAAAAATAATTTGCTCTATAAGATAGGATATGTTAAATTATTCCGACCATCAGAAACTGATTTAATGATTATTAGACAAGATTACGAAATTATCAAGGAGAAGATAATTTCAGGACGGGCACACGAATTGTCAGAAAGCGATACAATGTATCTTGGAGCATGTACAAAAGGTGCAACAGCTGTTAAAAGCACAGTACCTCAATACTATAATAAAAATATTCCTGCGAGGAAAAGAGCTTTTTGTTTTAAAAACTCATACATGACGTTTGTGTTAAATCATTATATATCAGGAAAAGATTTAGATACCGAAAGTATTGTTAGTGATAAACATTTATTGGAATCTACAACCTTTGATCTGTGTATTGAACAACAAATTGCACAATATATTGGTATGAGTGATAAAGAACTGTGTGAAAAATTCGGAAGAGAATATAACAAAAATAAAGCACAATGGGTTGATTTGACATATAAAATGTTGGGGATTAAATCAAATAAAGCAGAGGAATTTGAAAAGGCTAATATTGTTGTCAAATCGATACGAATAGAGCAGAATGGGAAAATAAGAGAGAATATGTCTTTTCCCCCATTTCTTTTTAAAAATTTTGTTAAAGAAAATTTTGAGGGGTCAGAGGTATATCGCTATTTTGATGAGACTCGTTTTTTTTTCGTGATATGGAAAAAAGATGGCGAAGTATATCGGGTGTTAGATTCTCAATTGTGGAATATGCCAGCTCAGGATCTTGAATATATAGTAAGAGATGGTTGGGAACGAATACAAAGAGTGATTGAAAATGGAGTTCGATTTAATAAAAAAGAAACAGTAAAAGGAATTGTTGTTACGAACAGTTTGCCTAAAAAAGGAGATAACCCTATTATTCATATACGACCACATGCAAAAAAAAGTGCATACAGATTACTTGATGGAACAGTCATAGGTGATGTGGAAAAAGATGCAAATGAACTCCCTAATGGAGAATTTATGACTACACAGAGCTTTTGGATTAATAATAGTTACATTCTTAAGCAATTAAAATGTTTAAAATAGGTATTGATCGATGAGGAAAAAGGTGATATAATACTGTATTATAAAAAATAAATAGAAAGAGGCAACTATGAAGAAAACAGTGTGTGAACTATTTGCGGGCGTAGGTGGATTTCGATGTGGATTGAATTCAATCAAAAAAATAAGTGATACACATAAAAAAGAAAAATGGAATACCGTTTGGTTTAGTCAGTGGGAACCAGGTAAAACAAAACAATGGGCCCATGATTGCTATTTATATAGATTTGGACAAGCTTTGGATCTAGAGGGTAATGATACAACTAATGTGGATATTGCCCAAGTAAACAAAAGTAATATTCCTGATCATAATCTTTTAGTAGGCGGATTTCCCTGCCAGGATTATTCAGTAGCAAGAGGCTTAAGTGGTGAAAAAGGAATTGAAGGCAAGAAGGGAGTACTTTGGTGGTCTATACGAGATGTTATTAAGGAAAAGAAACCAGCATTTGTTCTTCTTGAGAACGTTGATCGATTACTCAAGTCTCCTTCGAAGCAAAGAGGACGTGACTTTGGTATTATTCTTGCATGTTTGCAAGAGGAAGGATATAGTGTTGAGTGGCGCGTCATCAATGCTGCAGAATATGGAGCTGTTCAGCGTCGTAGAAGGACTTTCATTTTTGCATATAAAAATGAAACAGAGTATGCAAAGAGGATTTATCAGAAAATTAAATATGATAAGAAAAGTGGTGATAAGGGCATTTCAGCAGCATTAAAATTGATGCAACAGGAGGGCTTTTTTGCTAAAGGTTTTCCTGTAGATGTAATTGATCAAAATAATATAACAACCGAACAGCTTCAAAAAGATATATTTGAGGTTTCAGAAAACTTTGAATTTGTTTTTGAAAATAGTGGATATATGACAGATTCGGTTGTTTATACATGCAAAACAAAACCCGTGATGATTAAATCAAGAGTGATACGGGATATTATGCAGGATAATGTGACAATGCCAGTAGATGAACATTACTATATTCCAAAGGAGCGTTTGTATTATACTGATTCAAATGTTAAATATAGTGATGAAACTAAAGCAGATTTGCCGGCAGAAAGTAGAAAAACATGGCAGTATTTAAAAGGTGGGAAGAAGAGACTTCGCACTTCTGTCAATGGACACCAATATGTATTCTCAGAGGGACCAATCAGCATGCTAGATGAGTGGGATAAGCCGGCACGTACAATGTTAACGAGTGAAAGTAGTTTTAATCGTAGTACACATATTGTAAAAGATTTAGTTACTGGAAGAATTCGTTTGTTGACTCCGGTCGAAGCAGAAAGAATACAGGGTTTTCCAGATGATTGGACAAAAGAATGTCTTGTTAACGGAAACGTTATTGAAATGCCAGAAAAAATGCGTTATTTTTGTATGGGAAATGCATTGGTAGTAGATATGATAGGAATTATGGAGAAACAACTAAGTAAGATATTTGAGGCAGAGTAATATGTCTCAAAGATGGAGGTATATATGGCAGGATATGTGATGAATATGAATGATAAGGAAGCGTTGATTTCATGTATTGAAAGTGGTGTGTATAGTACTATTTTAAATGAACCTAAAAATGGAAAATGGAAACGACCACAAGAGGGAACTTTCGCGGATTACTTTAGTATGAAACCAAATGATCATATATATTTTTTTAATGATAGAAAGATATATGGAATCGGAAAAATAATTGATGTAAGCGCAGATTGCAAATACTTAAATTATATTGGTGCAGATGAACCTCAAAACTTTTCGGAAAAGGAATATGAAGCTAGAAAGCCATTACTTACACTAGCGGATGTAAACAATCGATGCTTTTGTACTTTTGAACCTAGTCCGTATTTTTTCTTGAAAGGAATTGATATGGATGATGCCTTGAATAGTAACCCCGAAAGATTTAGAATGCTACGGGCAATGTGGAAAGTCTCATTCATTAAAATTGATGATGAAGAAGACAAGGCCTTATTGGATGTGATTCTTAAGCGAAATGAAGAAGCCTTGTATTCAGAAGAGGGCATTTTTTCTTATTCTAAAGAGAAACATCAGTATATTGCTCGGAATGTTTCGTCTTTATATCGTATGTCAGGGTATCGTTTGTTGATGGCATGCATTGATGACAAGGATAATAGAATTCAGCATGAAATGGCGATAGAAGCTGCATTATGTGATATTCTTTCTAGGGATAAAGGAACATTATTTGGTGAGTGGGATTATATTTCTCATCAAGTGGTGGCATCTCCTTTTAAGGCTGTTGACTATATGGACAAAATGGATATATTTGGATATCGATACATTAAAGGGTATAATACTGTTTCCAAATATATGACAATAGAAATCAAAAAAGATGTTGCAGATGTAAGTGTCATAGATCAGATAATGAAATATGTAGATTGGATTCAGAGCGAATATGCACATGGAGACTATTCGATGATTGAGGCGTTTATTGTTGCGGCAGATTTTCCAGAGGAAGTAATTCGATTACGAGATGAAAGATGTATACGATACTATACTAAGGGCTTTCGACCATCAGTTTCGTGTGTATGGAAAGGTGTTCGACTAATAAAGTATCAGTATGTTAATAATGAATTACTTTTTTTTGAAAAAAGTAATGATTATAAATAAAAAAGTTGTAGATGATTAATAAGGCGATAAGAAACTAGGAGGATAATTATGAACCCATCTCCGTTACGATATCCAGGTGGAAAATATAAATTGAATAAGTATGTTGCAGAGCTAGTTAGGGAAAATAATTGTAGTACATATATTGAGCCATTTTGTGGAGGGGCTGCAGTTGCTTTAGAATTGTTGTTTACAAATTCGGTAAAAAGAATAGTTATTAATGATTATGATTATTCAATTTACTGTTTTTGGTATGATGTATTATATCGGACAGATGATTTTATCGATATGATATTGCAAACGGAAGTTTCAATTGAAGAGTGGCGTCGACAAAAAAATGTTAGAGAGAATCTAAAAGAACATGATACATTAGAAATAGGATTTTCAACATTTTTTCTTAACAGAACTAATAGATCGGGAATTATTGACAAAGCAGGACCAATAGGTGGAATGCTTCAACAAGGGGAGTATACAATTGATTGTAGATATAACTCCAAAAGACTAATTGAACAGATTAGAAAGATAGCTGAAAAAAGAGAGTTTATTAAGTTATACAATTTAGAGGCTTTGGATTTTATTGATGAGGTTATATTAAATACAAGAAAGTCATTTGTTTTTTTTGATCCACCGTATTATAGTAAAGGACCTGGTTTATACACGAATTTTTATACACATGGAGATCATGCTAATCTAGCACAAACTATTTTGTCTACAATGAAAAATAGAAAATGGATTGTGACGTATGATAATGTAAACGCGATAAAGAATATGTATTGCAAAGTAGAATCGTTTGAATTTGCATTGCAATATTCATTGCAGACAAAAAGAGAGGGAAGTGAATTGATGTTCTTTTCTAAAAGTATTCGGCGTCCAAGAAATGAAAGACAGTTTATATCAATAATATAAGGAGGTATTAAAACATGGTTGGTAAAGTTCAGAGGATAAAGATTGATAAACTGATTAATTGGTTTGATAATCCACGACATGATGTTGGTAAAAATGAGATTGATACATTAGAGAAGTTATTTAATGCTGTTGGAACACAATATATGCTTAATTTGGCACGTGATATACAAGAAAACGGATTATTGGGAAATCAGCACATTGTTGTTGTGTATTCAAAGAAGTTAGATAAATATGTTGTATATGAAGGAAATAGAAGAGTTGCAGCACTGAAATTATTGTTACATACTTCTCAGTTTAAATTTTTAGATAGGGAAACTATTAAAAAAGTGAAGGAAATATCTCGAAAAGCTACGATGAGAGACGAGTTAGATTGCTACGTTACCAATGAAGAAGATGCTTTTTTTATTATGGAACGGATTCATTCGGGAGAAGACAGAGGAAGAGGGATAAAAAAATGGGGAGCGCGGGAAAAAGAAAACTTTCAAGTGCGAAAAAATAACGTTAAAAAGCTGTCCTATTTAATTGATGAGTACGTTAGACTGTATAAGGAGGGCTTAGAAATTACCAGTATACTGCCGTTTACAACAATACAGAGGATTTTTAATAATAGAGAGGTTAAGAATGAAATTGGACTGGATGTTGAGAATGAAAGTACATTTACGCCTGAAAGGATGGAAATAGTTGTTGAAGCTTCAAAATGGATAGTGCGTGATGCAGAGATGTCAGGAATGTCGGTGACTCGTTTATATAACAAGGCACGAAATATTGAAGATAGGTTAATCCCATGGATTAGAGAATACAGGAAGGAAAGTGATTTTTCAAAAGATAAAAATATAAAATTACAATTGGCTGAAAAAAAAATCTTACAAAATGTGAAGGATTTGAATCAAAATCAAGTCAACAAGGATAAAATAGAAGAGAAAGAGGGAGATATAGTTCATAATCTGAAAGATTCTGATCAACAGAAAAATAATGTGGTTAATACTATTAAAAAGGGAGGCAAGGAAAATCTTCCATATTTTTTTCAAGGGCTAAATTATGCCAATTTGAATCCAAAAGATGTTGATTCGCATGGGGTTGCTGCAATTTGTAGAGAAATACAGTTGTTTTCTGATAAAAAATTGGTTTCTACTTATCCAATCGCTGCGTCTTTTTTAGTACGAGGACTTATTGAACAGAGCATAAAGTATTACTCTAAAAAAAATCATATACAGGGGCAGGATAAATACATATGGGAAAATATAAAGAATATTGATAAGATGAGTAAAATAATAAAGAATTATAATAATAATTTGCCTAATTATATTCAGGACATAAATGCTAGACAATATTTTGATACGTTATTTGGACGATATGAGGATAACATTGATCCGCTTAATTGGATGCTTCACAGACCTGGAGAGTATCAAATAAGTGCAAATGAATTAATTGAATTACCTCGAAAAGGGTTATTACATCTTATTAATTATATGCTTTCGTAATGCGAAAAGGAAAATAATGTTTTGAGGCTGGAAACTAAGGCGGAAGTTTAGGATATGATTTCAATTTGTAGAGGACGATGATTATGGACAACATACAATTTGACATTGTCAATCAGGATTTGAATCCGACATTTCTCTTTTCCTGTCAGGTTGACCGGAAAGAGAGCGAAAATAATTATCATAAGCACGATTTTATTGAGATCGGAATTATACTAAAAGGGAAAGGTATTTATCATCTGAATGATGAATATGTGCCGGTCAAACAGGGAGATGTTCTGATCTTCAATCCGGGAATCGGCCACGAGAGCATTATCCGTGAAGGTGAAGAAGGCCGGCTGGAATATTTTGTCGGACTTACGGATGTATCGTTTTGCAATATGCGCGAAAATCAGATTGAGCTGAAGGACGGTAGCAATGTGCTGCATACTTCCGGGAAAATGAGGCGTGAAATTTTCCAACTTTGTGAGAAAATGGAAAAGGAAAATACTGAGAGAAAACCGGGAAGTTATTTTATGCTGAAGGCGTATTTAACACAGCTTCTGCTGCATATCGTGCGCGAAGAAATAGAACCGGTTCCAGCCATGAAAGGCCGTGAATTCGAGTCTACCGGAAAAAATTACGTCGCTGCTCAGATCGCAGATTATCTCGATGAACATTATGCGGAGAAGATTTCGCTGGATCAGATTGCGGAAAATATGTATCTGAGTCCGTATTATATTTCCAAGATATTTAAGTCGGAAATAGGAGAATCGCCGATTCATTACCTGATCCGCGTGCGACTGGAACATGCCAAAGAACTGCTGGAACAGAAGGAGGATTTTGGCGTCGCGGAGATCGCGGAAAAAGTGGGGTACGACGATGCGTATCATTTTAGTAAATTGTTTAAAAAGACATACGGGATGTCACCATTGAAGTATCGGAATAGAAAGGGATAAGGGAAATTCCGGGGTTCATAGAACTATTTCGAACTTCCCTGCCCATACGTTTCCCTTTTGCAGAATAATACATGTGAACGGACAAGAAAATCCATTTCTTTTCCGTTCGTTTTTTGTATACTATACAAAGACAGACAAAGGAGGCGGTTTTATGCCATTGAAATATCAGGTTCCGGATGATAAAAAAGTCCGTGTTATCGTGGACAGCGATGCGGCGTGCGAGGCGGATGATCCGTTTGCGATCGCACATGCGTTACTGTGCGATAAGTTTATTGTGAAGGCAATTTTTGCGGAACATTTTAACTGTGAAGGAAGTATGAAGCAGAGTTTTGAAGAGATTCAGAGAGTCGTGAAAGCGATGAAAAAAGAAGTTCCGGTTCTTATGGGAGAAATTGGAAAATTATCAGAAAAAGGAACCGGGGAGATTTCGGAGGCTTCGTCATTTTTGATCCGCGAGGCATTGCGGGAAGATGACAAACCGCTGTATGTTCTCTGCATTGGGGCGATTACGAATATTGCCTCGGCGATACAGGCGTGCCCGGACATTGTTCCGCGTATGACGGTTGTGTGGATCGGGGGACAGAGCCACGAGCACAGCACCGGCGAAGTGCGGGAATTCAATGCAGGAAATGATATCGAAGCAGCGAATCTTGTGCTGGGAAGCGGGGTTCGGTTTTGGCAGATTCCAAACGATGTGTATGGCAGTATGCGCATCAGTCTCGCCGAGATTCAGATGCGGATCGCACCGTGTGGTGAGATTGGGAAGCATTTGTTTGAGCAAATGGAGACTTATAACCGGTCGGAGCGCGCCGGATGGACGCCAGGGGAGAGCTGGACATTGGGTGATTCGCCGGCGGTAGGTGTTGTCATGGATGAATTTTGCGGAAAATATCACGAGACGGAAGCGCCGGTCATCAACGAAGATACGACCAACCGTTTTGAGAGCGGAAGGCCGAAAATCCGCGTGTATACGTCGATTGATCCGCGTTTTATAGTAGAAGATTTTATCGCAAAATTGCAATGTTTTTATGGAGGAGAAGAATCATGAAAAAGATAGATGTAAATACAAATAAAGTAGTAAATTTTACCAATAATACATTTTCCTGTATTGGCACAGGGCGTATGGATCTGGCATTACATAAAGAATATCTGGATCAGCTTGCCCTTGTGCAAAAGGAGATTGGGTTTGATTATATCCGCGGGCATGGATTGTTTTGTAAAGATATGGCAATTTATCAGGAGCGCGAAGAGGCGGACGGAAGTATCGTCGAGGAGTACAATTTTACGTACCTTGATCAGGTGATGGATGCGTACCGGGATCTTAATCTGAAGCCGTTTATCGAGTTGGGATTTATGCCGGAAAAGATGGCAAGTGGCGAAGAAACGGTATTTTATTGGAAGGGAAATATCACGCCGCCGGCAGATTATGACAAATGGACCAGACTTGTGCAGAACACGCTTCGTCATTTGATCCGTCGTTATGGGGAAGAGGAAGTGTTGACATGGCCGATTGAAGTGTGGAATGAGCCGAACCTTGCGGTATTTTGGAAAAATGCGGACAAAGCGGAATATTTCCATCTTTATGAAGTCAGCGTGAAGGCGGTGAAAGAAGTCAATGCGTCGCTGCGTGTCGGAGGACCGGCAATCTGTGGTGTCGATGATGTGGCATGGCTGACCGATTTTCTTGAATTTGTCAAGGAAAAGAAACTGCCGCTAGACTTTGTGACGAGACATCATTATACCAGCGAAGTGCCGGAAAAATGCGGACATTACAGCTATGTTGCATTGCATCAGCCGGAAGAGGCATTTGAGGTGTTGGAAAAGTCCAGAGAAATTGTGGATAACTACGAAGAATTTGCCGGAAAAGAGATTCATATTACCGAGTTTAATACCTCGTATGTGCCAAATGCGCCGGTGCACGATACGTGTTACAATGCGGCTTATGTCGCGCACATGTTGTCAAGGCTGGGCGACTGCCATGCGTCGTATTCGTATTGGACGTTTGGCGACGTGTTTGAGGAATGGGGCGTGCCGTTTACGCCATTTCACGGAGGATTCGGTCTGGTTGCCAACGGCTGCATTCCGAAGCCGACATTTTGGACATTTGCTTTTTATAAGGGCTTGGACGGCGTCTGCATGCACCGCTCGGAGGAAATGCTCGTCGTAAAAAGAGAAGACGGTTCGTATTATGGCGTGGTCTGGAACCCGGATAATGACGGAAACGGCGGCACATTGGAACTTGACATTAATATTGATATGGTAGAAAATGGAAAATATTGTGCAGTGACAAGACTTGTGGATGAAACACATGGAAATCCGCTGAAAGTCTGGCATGACCTCGGCGAGCCGGCGAATCCGACGCGCGGGGAAAATGCGCTGCTTCGCGAGGCAGCACATCCTTTTGTGGCGACGCGGCAGGTTGAGGCAGCAGAAGGTAGGTTGACCCTGCCTGTCACATTGGGAAAAAATGGAATCCTTGCATTCGAACTGCGCCCGGTGGAATGCAGTCAGGATGCGGGTTATGATTACGAGAAAGTGCTTTCGCAGAAAGTGACTTCCCGATAGAGAGGAGAGACACTATGACACCATTAAAATGGTTTTCCGGATTTTTGAAAAAATACCGGCTGGCGATCGTGATCGGACTCGTGCTGATGACGGTCATTGTCGCATGCGCGATCGTAAATCCGTACATTTCCGGAATGATCGTTGATGATGTGATTCAAGGAGGTGCGTACGACCTTTTGCCGAAACTGATCGGCATTATGCTCGCAGTGACGGCAGTGCGTGCGATCCTTCGTTATGCCACACAGATGATGTTTGAAACCTGTTCGCAGGGGGTGCTTTACCGCATGCGTGACGCGGTGTACCGCAAATTGCTGCAGGAAGATTTTGCCTTTTACAACCGCAACCGGACGGGGGATCTGATGAGCCGCCAGACCGGAGATATGGACGCAATCCGGCATTTTGTCGCCTTTGTCATTTACACGGTATATGAAAATATACTGATGTTTATTTTTGCGCTTGTGATGATATTTATGGTAAATGTGAAACTGGCATTGTGTATGATGGCGGTGTTGCCATTCTGTTTATTTACCACATATTTACAGTCAAAACATGTAAAGCCGAGATTTCACGAATGCCGCCAGAGTTTTTCCAGCCTCAATGCCTTTGTGCAGGAAAATATCAGCGGAAACCGCGTGGTAAAGGCATTTGCAAAAGAAGAATACGAGAAAGAAAAATTTGAAAAAGAAAACGATAAATATCGCGAGGCAGAGCTTGGCGCCGCATCGATCTGGTGTCGTTTTGTACCGATTTTTGAGCTGCTTTCCAATCTTTTGATGGTCGTACTTATTTTGTATGGCGGATACCAGGTGATCTGCGGCGAGATGACATTGGGAAATCTTGTCACAGTCAACGGGTATCTGTGGATGCTTTCCAATCCGCTTCGTTTCGCGGGTTGGTGGGTTAATGACGTACAGCGTTTTATCACATCGGTGGAAAAAATCTACGACACGTATTCCAAAGAACCTGACGTTAAGAAGCCGAAAAAGGGCATTAAGCGCAAGGAAATGCAGGGAAATATCGAGTTCCGCAACGTTTCTTATGAAGTGGAAGGCGAGGACATTATCCACAATATCAGTTTTTCGGTGGAAAAAGGCCAGACCGTAGGGATCCTTGGTTCCACAGGAGCCGGAAAATCGACGATCATGAACCTTCTTTGTCGTTTTTACGATGTGACGGAAGGAGAAGTTCTGGTCGATGGAATTGATGTAAAAAATTGGGATTTGCATGATCTGCGCGACAATATCGGTATGGCGATGCAGGATGTCTTTTTGTTTTCCGATACGATTGAGGGAAATATTGCCTACGGAAAGCCGGACTGCACTTTTGAAGAGGTCAAAGAGGCAGCGGTTATGTCGGATGCGAATTTGTTTATCAAGGCGATGCCGGACGGCTATCAAACGATTGTTGGCGAGCGCGGAGTAGGACTGAGCGGCGGTCAGAAGCAGCGCATTTCTCTTGCAAGAGCGCTTTTGAAAAAGCCATCCATTCTGATCCTCGATGATACGACTTCTGCCGTCGATATGGAGACGGAAAGTTATATTCAGGAACAGCTGAAAAAACTTGGCAGAAAACATACCGTGTTTGTCATTGCTTACCGCATTTCTTCGATTAAAGATGCCGATGTGATCTTTGTTATGGACGAAGGGCGGATCGTCGAGCGCGGTAATCACGAGAGCCTTTTGAAGCAGAATGGCTATTATGCAACCGTTTACAAACATCAAAATGGAATGGAGGGATAAAAAATGGCGAAGCGAAATACGTTTTCCGAGGATGAAATTTACGATGAAAAATTTGATATCAATCAGGTAAAGCGCCTGTTTCATTATGTGAAACCTTATCGCACCCAGATTGCGCTGATTGCCATATTGATGCTGAGTTCCTCCGGACTTTCGATGTTGATTCCGACATTTTTTATGAAAGTGATGGATGACTGTATTCCGATGGGAATGGCTGGAATGAAGCCGATTTTAGGTTACGTTGCGGCAATCCTTCTGATAACGGTGTACGGCATGATCAGCTTAAAACTGAAAATCCGTTATATGAGCCGTATCGGGCAGAATATCGTGCATGAGATACGAAGCGATATTTTTAACCATTTACAGGAATTACCATTTTCGTATTACGATGAAAGACCGCATGGAAAAATCCAGGTTCGAGTGGTAAATTATGTAAATAATCTGAGCGATCTGCTGTCAAATGGTATCATCAATACGATTACGGATCTCTGCAACTTGTTTTTTATCGTAGGTTTTATGATTGCGATCAATGGGAAACTTACGCTGCTTTGTATGTGCGGACTGCCGGTGCTTGTGTTTGTTGTGGTGTTAATTAAGCGCAAACAGCATAAATCCTGGCAGATCCAGTCCAATAAGCAGTCCAACCTGAATGCCTACATCGCCGAGAGTATCAATGGTGTGCGCGTGACGCAGTCGTTTGTACGAGAAGAGGAAAATATTGACATTTTTAATGGGCTGTCACGAAGTTATCGAAAAGCGTGGATGCGCGCAGTACGTTACAATTTCCTGATGTCACCGATGGTGGATATTATTTCCAATATCACGACAGCGTTTATCTACGTACTTGGAATCCAATGGATGTTTCAGCCGGATTCCGGTATTACGGTCGGTGTGTTGGTAGCATTTACCGCATATATCAGCCGCTTCTGGAACCCGATCAATACGCTGGCATCTTTTTACAATTCGCTCCTCACGGCGATTTCGTATCTGGAGAGAATTTTTGAGACAATTGATGAGCCGGTCGATGTCAAAGACCGTGAAGACGCGGTCCCGATGCCTCCGATCCGTGGAGAAGTCGAGTTTCAGGATGTTACTTTTAGTTATGAACCGGGAGTCGAGATTCTTCAGCATGTAAATCTGAAGGCGGAGCCGGGAAAATGTATCGCGATCGTCGGACCGACAGGAGCCGGAAAGTCGACGATTGTGAATCTTATCAGTCGTTTTTACGATGTGGACAGCGGAAAAGTGCTGATCGATGGCATTGACATCAGCGGCGTGACCTTGAAAAGTCTTCGAAGCCAGATGGGAATTATGATGCAGGATAGTTTTATCTTTTCCGGAACCATTATGGACAATATCCGCTATGGCAATCAGGACGCAACGGATGAGGAAGTGATCGAGGCGGCGAAAGTGGTCTGCGCGCATGATTTTATCATGGAAATGGAAAATGGCTACCAGACGGCCGTAAATGAACGGGGGAGCCGTCTTTCCGCCGGACAGCGCCAGTTGATCTCCTTTGCGAGAGCACTTCTTGCGTGTCCGAATATTCTCATTATGGATGAGGCGACGTCGAGTATCGATACCGAGACGGAAATCCTTCTGCAAAAGGGATTAAACCGCCTTCTGGAAGGAAGAACTTCGTTTATTATCGCGCATCGTCTTTCGACGATTAAAAATGCGGACGAAATTTTGTACGTTGACAAAGGCGGCATCGTGGAACGTGGAAATCACGAGGAACTGATGGCGAAACGGGGCGAATATTACCGCCTGCAGATGGCGCAGAAGAGTTGAGACTGTGTTTTGGGGGTTTTTAGTGTTTATTTTGACGATGCAGATGGCAGGAAGGGAGAAGGACTGTCGGTGGGTGTGGTCTGTCGGGGCGAAAAGGGCGAGTGGGTCAAAGGAATTGTCGGCAGAGTTTGGTCTGTCGGGGCGAAAATGTTGCGTGGGTCAAGGGGACTGTCGGCGGGTTTGGTCTGTTGGGACAAGTTTGGCGAGTGGGTCAAGAGGCCTGTTGGCGGCGTGTGGTCTGTCGGGACAAGTTTGTTGCGTGGGTCAAAGGAATTGTCGGCGGGTGTGGTCTGTCGGGTCAAGTTTAGCGAGTGGGTCAAGAGGATTGTTGGCGGCGTTTGGTCTGTCGGGTCAAGTTTGGCGAGTGGGTCAAGAGGCCTGTCGGCGGGTGTGGTCTGTCGGGTCGAAAATGTTGCGTGGGTCAAAGGAATTGTCGGTGGGTGTGGTCTGTCGGGTCAAGTATGGCGAGTGGGTCAAGAGAATTGTCGGTGGAGTGTGGTCTGTCGGGGCGAAAAGGGCGAGTGGGTCAAGAAGCCTGTCGCTGGCGTTTGGTCTGTCGGCGTGAAAAGGGCGAGTGAACCAAAGAAACCACACATATCGTATGCCTCAAACGTCGCAAATCGTCACTCAGATCAAAATTGCCAAAACCCTCAAAACATGATACACTTACTTTAAGAAAATGCAACGAACAGAAAGGAACCAAAGACACAATGACAGGATATCAGATTTTATGGCTGTTTTTATGCTACTCCTTCGCCGGATGGATATTGGAGACTGTGGTGGCGACACTGCGGCAGCGACGAATTACAAACCGCGGTCTGATTAACGGACCATTTTGTATCATTTACGGAATCAGTGCGGTATTGATTACGATTACTGTGCAGGAATTGACCGGTGTAGCCTTATTTCTATTTTCAGCGGTCTATGCTACAGTGGTAGAATGGACTGCCGGACATTTGATTGAAAAAATATATCATGAACGATGGTGGAATTATTCGGATGTAAAATGGAACCTTGGAGGTTACGTTTGCCTTCCTGCATCCATTTTGTGGGGTGCTCTCGGTTTTTTCGCGGTAACAGTAGGAAACCGGCTGCTGCTTGATTTGTTTGGAGTGTGTCCGCTTGTGGTGATGCGCGTGATCCTTTGGGTGATCGCCGGTCTGCTTTTGGCGGATGTACTTTTCTCACTGATTCCAATTTTTTACAATGGCGAAGGCGTCGAGCTTGTCAAAGAGGCTGATGGAAAATTTACGGAAATGAGCAAACGTATGCGCCATTGGATTACCATGCGCATGACCAAACGTATTCGCAAAGCGTATCCCAAATCTGAAAAAATAGAAAAGGTTGAAAAGCGGACGGACGTATTTGCGTATGGCTGCGGATTTTATAAAGTTGTTTTATTGTTTTTTATCGGTTCCTTTTTGGGAGACATTGTGGAGACAATTTTCTGTCGCCTGAAAGCCGGTGTGTGGATGAGCCGAAGCAGTGTCGTCTGGGGACCATTCAGCATCGTATGGGGACTTGCCATCGCAGTGATTACGGCAATGCTTGTCCGCTACAAAGACCGAAGCGACGGATTCCTCTTTACACTTGGTGTATTTCTCGGGGGTGCGTATGAATATCTTTGCAGCGTATTTACAGAAATTGTATTCGGCAAGGTGTTTTGGGACTATAGCAATATGCCGTTTAACCTTGGCGGTCGTATAAATCTGCTGTACTGCCTGTTTTGGGGCATTGCTTCCGTAGTCTGGTTTAAAATTATTTATGTGCGGATTTCCGCTGCCATTGAAAAAATTCCGATTAAGCTCGGAAAGGCCGTGACGTGGGTACTTATCGTATTTATGTGCGTCAATGTGACTGTAACCTGTATGGCACTTGTCCGTCACGATCAAAGGGCGCACGGAATCCCGGCACAAAGCGGTTGGCAGCAGTCGATGGATGCGCATTTTGATGATGCCCGGATGGAGAGAATCTATCCCGATGCTCAGCAGACGGATTAAAAAAAGGTAACGATTCAGGATCAAAAAAAATTATTTTCCCTCTTGCATTTATCGAACATATGTGCTATACTAACACAAAACAAACGTTCGATAGTGCAAGGGGGCTTTTTTATGGATCTGTTGGCAGATATTTTTCAAAAACTGGAGATTTTAGCGGATGCAGCGAAGTATGATGTTGCCTGTACTTCGAGCGGGTCAAGTCGAAAAGGAAAAAAGGGGATGATGGGAAATGCAGTTGCAGGGGGAATCTGCCATTGTTTTGCGGCGGATGGAAGATGTATTTCCCTGCTCAAAATTTTACAGACAAATGAGTGCGTTTATGACTGCAAATACTGCCAGAATCGTTGCTCCAATGATATTCCGCGGGCATCCTTTACGCCGGAAGAAATTGCAGAACTTACGATTTCTTTTTATCGGAGAAATTATATCGAAGGTTTGTTTTTAAGTTCCGGGATACAGAAAAATCCCGATTATACGATGGAGCAGATGTATCAGGTGGTATATCTGCTGCGAAAAAAATATAAATTTAACGGTTATATTCATGTGAAGGCGATTCCGGGGGCAGATCCGCTTTTGATCGAAAAAACAGGATGGCTTGTGGACCGTATGAGTGCAAATCTCGAACTTCCTACAGCAGATGGGTTAAAGATGCTTGCACCGCAGAAATCGCGGAAAAAGATTTTGACACCACTCCGTCAGATTCAGGTGGGACGGCAGGAAAATGCACTTATGCTAAGCGATGGAAGAAAGTCTGCGATGACCGCACTTCCGGATAAGATGCGAAAAGATTTTGCATTGCAGGAGGTAAAAAAAGGGAGTACGTTTGTGCCGGCGGGGCAGAGTACACAGATGATCGTGGGGGCGACCGAGGAAAGCGATTATGAGATTGTTCATGTGGCGGAAGCGTTGTATAAAAATTTTGATCTGAAAAGGGTATTTTATTCGGCTTTTGTAAATACGACAGGGGATCCCCTGCTTCCGTTAAGCAAAGAAGGACCGCCGCTTTTGCGGGAACATCGGTTGTATCAGGCAGATTTTCTGCTTCGATTTTATCATTTTAAGGCGGATGAGATCATTACCGAAGAAAATCCGTTTTTGAATGTGCAGGTAGATCCAAAATGTAATTGGGCATTGAACCATCTTGAATATTTTCCGGTAGAAGTGCAGACGGCGGATTATCATACCTTGCTCCGTATTCCGGGAGTCGGGGTAAAGTCGGCACGGCGCATTATGGCAGCGAGGCGGCTTGGGAAACTGGATTACACTTCTCTTAAGAAATTTGGTGTTGTTTTAAAGCGGGCGATGTACTTTGTTACATGCGGGGGTAAAACCATGGTTCCTCTGCGGATGAATGAGCGCTTTATTCTCACGAATCTTCTTGGTTTGCGGGAACGCCTTCCGGCAGCAGTTACCGGGGAAGACCGCTATGAGCAGCTCTCTCTTTTGGATATTTATCCACAGAGAGAGGTGGAAATGGGGCAGCAAAGGAGGAGCAGCTGATGGAAGAAGTATCCGAATTTCGCGGCAGATATGTATATTTGTGTGAAGACAGCACCGAAGGGATTTTTACTGCGGTTTATGATGCTTTTGCAGAGGGACATCGAAAAGAAGACACCGCTCTCTGCCTAAAAGAAAGTACATATACGACAGAACTTTTTACGACGTATATACCGGTTGAGACAGACATGGAAAAAGCGGCGAAAGTTGCCCGCACGATGCAGAAAAAAGTGTCGTGGCAGGTTTACGATGCCTTACAAATGGCATCCCTTTCCTATATGCCGGAAAAAGCCGATACGATCTATCGCGTTATCATTCTTGCACTGCAAATGGGAAATCAAGTGCTGGACCACCTGACAGATCCGAATGTTGCACTGCTGTTTAAAATGGAAAGAAATGCCAATAATGAAATCCTGCATGAACAGGGATTCTTACGATTTGAAGAATTGGCAAGCGGCGTTTTGTTTGCGAGGATCAATCCGAAAAATGCCATCCTGCCTTATCTTGCATATCATTTTGCGGACCGTTTCCCGGAGGAAAACTGGGTCATTGCAGATACGACACATGGAAGTATGATGATTCATGAACGAGGAAAAGGCTGTTCCTATATTCACGCTAAAGACGAGGACTTTGACCGGCTGTTACTCTCTTATTCGGAAGAAGAGGAAGTTTTCCAAAAACTGTGGAAACGCTATATTGATTCTGTGGGGATCAAAGCCCGCGAAAATATTAGTTTGCAGAACCAGATGCTGCCGCTGCGTTTCCGGAAGTATATGAAAGAGTTTTAAGTTCTTTCAGTTCACGGATCGTAAAGATACCGCAGACGATTCCGGTAGCGGCGTCGGCGATCGGACCGGCATACATGACACCATCGATTCCCATAAAAATAGGGAAAACGATAATGAGTGGAAGTAAGAACAGAATTTGTCTTGTCAAAGACATAAACACACCAAGAGAGGATTTTCCAATGGAATTGAAAAAGTTTGATGTGACCGGCTGAATTCCATTTATTAATGTTAAAAACATATAGATACGGAAGTAGCGTTCCGAAAACTGGAAATACAATTCGCTTCCTTTTCCAAAGACACTGATGATTTGCCGTGGAAATAATTGGAAACATCCAAAGGCGACAAAGGATAATGCCGTCGCGGTGGCAAGGGCGAGCAGATAAGTTTTCCACACGCGGGTGTACTTTGCGGCTCCGTAATTAAAGCCAATGATCGGCTGGATTCCCTGCGAAATGCCGATGACAAAGGACATAAAGATCATGTTTACTTTCGTGATAATACCGGCGCAGGCAAGAGGAATGTCGCCGCCATAAACCGAAAGTGCACCATAATGCGCCAGCGTATTATTCATGACGATCTGTACGACGGTCATAGCAATCTGGTTAAAGCAGGCGCAGGCACCAAGTTTCATTATATTTGTGACATGGGATGCCGTGATTCGGAAACTGCTCCGCTTCAGATGAATCGTCTTAAAATGAAACATATAACGAAGGCTGATGCAGAAAGAGACGATCTGACCGAGGATCGTAGCCAGTGCAGCACCGGTCATTCCCATATGAAGGGAAAAGATAAAAATCGGGTCAAGAATTGTATTTACGATGGCACCTACCAGCATCGAGATCATCGAATAGCGCGGACTTCCGTCGGCAAGAATCAGTTTACTCATACCGGTGTTCATGATCAGGAAAGGAAATCCGATCGCAGTAATTCGTGTATATTGTTTTGCATAAGGAAGAACCTCTTTGGTTGCTCCGAAAAACGTAAGCATTGGTGTGAGAAAGAGAGTCGTGATGGCAAATAAAGCAATTCCCGATATTGTCATAAGAAGGATGCCGCAGCCGGCATAACTTGCAGATTCCTTTTCTCTTCCTGCTCCAAGTTTCAGGGAAACATTGGTGGCACTTCCGATGCCAAGCAGAAGTGAAATGGCGGTACAGGTCGTGGAGAGTGGGAAAGCGATGTTGGTCGCGGCATTTCCCAGCATACCGACACCCTGTCCGATAAAAATCTGATCAACGATATTATAAAGGGCCGTTACCAGCATGGAGATCACGCAGGGAATGGCAAATTCGACCAGAAGACGGGATTCTTTTTTGAATCCAAGTGGATTTTGTGTTTCTACAGATGTATTTTTTATATTCATATTTGTGGATAACCTCACTTTGTATAACCAGCAGATGTTTGTGCAATAAATCTGCATGCGTGATAAGATTCGGGACAGGCCCGATAATTGGTATCTTACTACAATTATGTCCGTTTTTCAAGCAATTCATTATGACTTTATACAGTATTTATTGACAAAAGCAGACATTTTTCCTATAATTAGAGGCATATACACAAGGAGGGGATAGAGATGCGTTGTCCAAATTGTAAGACAGAATTGAAGCAGGATGATGTTTACTGTTATCAATGTGGCACGAGAATTAACTGGTTTTGGCGTTTTAAGACACATTTGATCGCGGCGGCGGTTGTTATGATCGTGCTCGCCGGTGGAACGATTACCGGAGTGACTCTTTATAGGAATGGTGTATTTGATGCGAAAAAAGATACGGTGGCAGAGCAGCCGGCGCAGACACAGGCACCATCGAAAAAGGAAAGTAAAACAGAGAAAAGTGCCATACAAACCGTAAAGCCTACTGCAGCACCGGGCCAGGTAACAAAAGATACGGCGGCTTCGGACTTTGTTGCCGTGGATAAGACAAAAGAAATAAAACCAAAACTGAAGGATCTGACGGAGCAGACAGCACCATTTTTGTCACTGTGCGTCCGCTGGAAAGATTTGGGAGGCGGTAAGTTTACCTGGGATAATCAGGTAGCAACCCAGGCAGTATTGTATGATATGTTTTATGGCGATCCGGCGTCGGGTACCGGCGAGATGCATGTAAGAGGTTATGATAACTCCTATGCAGGAATTGCCAGACGTGTGAAAAAAGAGATGAAAGCACGTTATGGAGATGCCTATGCATTTGATCTAAGTTATGGAGATACGTTCCCTTATTATCTGTTCCGCAAGCAGAATAAAAAGATTGAGTACGCCGGCGAAGAACTCCGCTCGGAAAAATGTGATGCCAAAGTTACCAAAGTGACACAGGTGGCAGAGGACACGTACGAAGCAGAGGTTAAGGCAGGCATCGTTAAAACGTACAATCCGTCAAATGGAACATGGAAAAAATTCAAACTTACGATAGTAAAAGATAAAAAGAGCAAATATGGTTACCATATTACCAATGTACAATAAAAGAGAGGATTAAGTGTAACAGTAAAAGAATATTATGAGTCAGAAATTGGTGAAACTTTGACCATCAAACCAGTGAAATAAGGACGTTTTTCAAAAATACAATAGAAAAATTAAAAAAAGTCTTGCATTTGCAGGATTTTTTTTATATAATGAGTTAGTAATAACTAACAAGAGTTACACGCATAATACATAAAGTAGTTGTGCATAATCAAGAGATATGGAGGACTTGATCATGGAAAACGAAAAACGTGAATTTATTATAAAAAAACTGAAAGAAAAGGGATTTCGTATTACCAGACAGCGAAGAATGCTTTTGGATGTCATTCTTGCCAATGAGTGTTCCAGCTGCAAAGAAATCTTTTTTGAAGCATCACGCCGTGACAATGGGATCGGAACCGCAACGGTATACCGCATGGTAAACTTGCTGGAAGAGATTGGCGCAATTGACCGCAAAAATATGTATAAAATCTCCTATCCCAACAATTGTTCGCTGGAAGAGGCATGTATCGTAGAGATGAGTGATGATTCGACGTGTCGACTGTCAGCGAAAAGGTGGAACGAGGTGCTGCACGCCGGACTTGAGGCATGTGGATATCTGCAGGGACGCGAAGTCACAGGAATCATTTTACATCCTTGCAGCTGTGAGCAGGAGGGATTAGGTCATGCCGTATGAACAGATGAAAGAATATCACAGCAGAGGAATTAAAGAATCCGTCAATATACTGATGGCGATGCATTGCGGGCCGATGCTGCGCGGACTTCGAAATGAAGTGATCTTGTCTGTGGAAAATCGGTTAATGAAAGAGATGATATGCCAATTACAAGAGACACCTTATGGTTATCTGATCTTAAACAGGGGAAAGAAAAAATGTCTTGTCATGTTGTACCACATCGAAAGATTTTGCCGGTATATTTCGCAAAAAGAGATTATAAAGGCGTTGGATGTATTTGGCTACGAATTGTCGGAAGAAAAAAGTCCGGAAGAAAACATGATACGAGCGCTGTTTGGGATTGCGCAGGCGATGTCTGAATATTACGCTGGAAGAGCCGAGTTTCCTCATGAACTGGGATACATTTTGGAGTATCCACTGCGCGATGTAGAAATGTACATTAAAAATCAGGGGCAGAACTCCTTGATGACCGGATACTGGAAAGTATACGACAACTTGGAAAAAGCGAAGGAGACCTTTAAGAAGTATGATCAGGTGCGAGAACAAGCGATTGCGGATGTTATGGCTGGCAAAATGTTTTACGAGCTTGCTGTATAATCATAAATGAAATGTGCAATGCACAGAAAATGGAGGTAAAAAGATGAGCAAAGTTAGTATTGTTTACTGGAGTGGAACTGGAAATACACAAAAAATGGCAGAGGCTGTTGCAGAAGGTGTAAAAGAAGCCGGAGCAGAGGCAGATTTGAAATTTGTATCTGCTGCAACAGTAGATGAACTTGCTGCTGAACCGGCATTTGCCCTTGGCTGCCCTTCCATGGGAGCAGAGGAACTGGAAGATGCTGAAATGGAGCCATTCATGGCTGAATTGGAAAGCAAGATTTCCGGGAAAAAGATCGCTTTATTCGGTTCTTACGGATGGGGCGGCGGTGAATGGATGCGTGACTGGGAAGCACGTATTCAGAGTGCCGGCGCAACCGTTGTAAACGGAGAAGGCATCATAGTAAACGGAGAGCCTGATGATGATATCATCGAAGAATTAAAGGCTCTTGGAAAGGCATTGGTATAAATCTCCTTTCATTGACGCTTCAGATTCAGCGTCACATTGATTCTGAAGCGTTACCATTTTGATAGAATCTAAAGCAGAAAATCCGATTATGAGTATAGCAACTTCTGGCACCTATCACTGCGGCACTTCGAAAGAAACTGCGTCAGAAGGCTCAAAATCGGATTTTTTGACACCTTTTATCTTGTTTCGATATTTCCCCAAAATGCTCCTTACGGTATAATTAAAATAGTAAAAAAACGGAGGGAAGGAAAATAAATGAATCGACAGAGCAAAGGTATTTCATTAAAAAAGATAAACGTGACAGATCGCTTTTTGAAACGTGAGATGGAACTCGCGAGGACAGAAGTGATCCCGTATCAATGGGAGGCACTCAATGACAACGTCGAGGGGGCAGAACCGAGTTTCTGCATGCGGAATTTTAAGCTGGCGGCAAAGCTCGGCGAAAAACGGAGAGCTTTGGGGCAGGAAAGTCTGCCGGTATGGACGACGGAGGAGTTTAATCTGGTGCCCGAAAAAGGCAAACCGATGGAAGACCGGTTTTATGGATTTGTATTTCAGGATACCGATTTCTCCAAATGGATTGAGGCGGTCGGCTATTCTTTGGCGGCGCATCCGGATCCGGAACTTGAAAAACTGGCGGACCACGCGATCGACATTGTGTGTGCGGCACAGTACGAGGATGGGTATCTTGACACCTTTTATATTATCAATGATCCGTCCAAGCGCCTTACCAACCTGCGTGACCACCACGAATTGTATTGTTTTGGGCATCTGACAGAGGGCGCGGTCGCTTATTATGAGGGAACGGGTAAAGACAAATTATTGAAAGCGGCGATGCGGTTTGCGGACTATGTCGAAGCGCATTTTGGAGAGGAACCGGAAAAATGTAAAGGCTATCCGGGGCACGAGATTGCGGAAATGGCATTGGGGAGATTGTATGAACTTACGGACGAAGACCGCTATCTGAAGTTGGCGGCATTTTTTGTAAATGAGCGTGGCAAAAAGCCGTACTATTTTGACAAAGAACATGGAATTGTGAGGGATCCGGGCGAGGACAATGATGATTACTATCATCAGGCACACCTTCCGGTGCGTGAGCAGAAAGAGGCAGTCGGACATGCGGTACGTGCTGTTTATCTCTATACAGGGATGGCAATTATTGCCAAATATACAAACGATGAATCATTGAAATCTGCCTGCGAGCGATTGTGGGACAGTATGACAAATGAAAAAATGTATGTCACCGGTGGAATCGGCGGAACACCGGAAGGCGAGGCATTTTCTTATCCATTTCATCTGCCGAACGACCGCATGTATAACGAGAGCTGTGCGGCAATCGGGCTGGCATTTTTTGCTAGAAGAATGCTGGAAATGTCCCCGAAAAATAAGTATGCGGACGCAATGGAGCGCGCGATATATAATACAGTTTTGGGCGGTATGGCGTTGGACGGAAAAAGTTTCTTTTATGTGAATCCGATGGAGGCTTATCCGGAGGGAATCCGTCACGATGCACAGCTAAAGCATGTAGTACTTCCACGGCAAAAATGGTTTGGGTGCGCTTGCTGTCCGCCCAATATCAATCGTATTTTGAACTCGGTGGCGCAGTACGCGTACAGCGAAAACGAAGACACACTGTTTATGCATTTGTATTGCGGAGCGGATATTGACACCGAATTTTCGGGGAAAAAAGTAAAGGTACGGGTGATATCTGCGTATCCATGGGAGGAAAATGTTCAGATTGCATTTGAGATGAAAGAGGCGGTGCCTTTTACGTATGCGGTTCGTCTGCCGAGCTGGTGTCCGGAAGCACAAGTGCTTGTAAATGGAGAGAAAGCCGGTGGAGAAGAAAAAGACGGATATTTATACATTTCCAGAAAATGGGAAAATGGAGACCGTATAGAATGCACATTCCCGATGCAAGCAACGTATTATCAGGCAGATACCAGAGTGCGTGATGACATCGGGAAAGCAGTGCTGATGCGAGGGCCGATCGTGTATTGCGTAGAAGAAGCCGATAATGGAAAAGAATTGTCACTTCTCCAAGTCAATGCCTCTTATGAACCTCAAATCATCGATGAAAAATGGAATCTTGCCGGGGCAGAGGATGTCGTTCGGCTGCGAGGCAGAGGGCGTCGGATCCTTCCGCAGGAAGGGAAGCTGTATCAGCCATTTTGCGGTTATCGATATGAAGAGACAGATATTACGTTTATTCCGTATTATACTTGGTGTAATCGCGGTGTCGGCGAGATGAAAGTCTTTTTACCGGTCGCCGGTGTCTGAAAAACGAGTACGCGTGGCATGGCCGGTTTTGCAGCGATAATCTCCGGGAGTTTGGCCGGTGATGCGTTTAAATGTCCGTGAAAAATTGTGGTTGTCGGAAAAACCAAGCTGGTATGCGATTTCCGTGATGCTCAATGGAGAGCCGGAAAGCAGTTCTTTGGCGGCTTCCATCTGTTGGATGTTAATGTATGTCTTTAAGTGCATTCCCGTTATTTTCGAAAAAATACCGGAGAGATGGCGCGGGGAATATTGAAGGTACGAGGCAATTTCCTGAACTTTTATGCCGTGATCGCGGTTCCAGTGCACATAGGTCTTGATTTTTTCGCAAAGTTCGATATTGTGGCGCGAAAAACCTTCTGCACTTTGTTCATTTTGCAGAACCTTTCGGCTTAGATAAAGCTGATTGTGAAGTTCAAGCAGCAGAGCACTCAGTAAAAAAGAAGATTGCGTCAGATTAGCACAAGTTTGTTCATTGTGATAAATCTGAGACAAAAGTGCCTGAACCTTGTAAAAATCTGGTATTTTTGCTTGCGCTGGGAGCGGGAAAACGGCAGTTTCTGATGGGCAGGTGATATCCGGCAGACGGAAATGCAGCCAATGAAAGGCACAGCAGGAAGGCTTCCATCCGTATTGGTGGCGGCAGGGTGCCATCAGGATATATTCTCCCTTAGAAACCGTATATTTTCCAAATTCGTCGGCGATGTAGAGAACGCCCTCATCGATAATCATTAATTCATATTCATGCAATGCCCGGCTGTAGTGAATCCAATCCGGAGACATCGTCGCTTCTTTGCCAAGCCATAAAAAATCAAGTGCTGTCTGGCCCGAAATTTGAAACATAAGTATCCCCCTTTCTGTTCATTTACGAATGATTGTAACTATTCAGCCTCCTTCCACACATTCACATTTCGAACACTTCGTATTCTTTTCTCGCCTTTGGCAAGGCTAAAAATGCTCATATGTGGAGGGGAGCCCTATTAGGATCTAAATGTATGGAAATCAAAGTCTCTTACGTGCAAGCACGACGATTCATTGATTTCCATACATTGATCCTGAATAGTTACGAATGAATTAGTTATATTATAGCGGAAAGCAAATTTGTGTCAAGTTGTTGACGGATAGTGTATAATATTTTGTGTAAACGATAATTCCTTTAGGTATGGAAAAATGAATCAATTGATGAAGTTTTTAGATTATGAGAAGAGCAGTATTCTCGGCTGCAATACCGGAAACAGTCGAAATGGCTTCTACGAGCGAGATCTTGATACTTCCTATGGCAGACTTTACATCAAAGTGCCCCGTGACAGAAACGGTCATTTTGAGCAACAGTTAATTCTTGACTACGCTCGAAGAACCAATGAACTGGAAACGACCCTCATCACTTTTTATAAGAAAGGAATCACTACAAGAGAAATTTCCGGAGGCAATCCGAAAAAGCATTTACACTACAAGTTTACACAAAAAACTTGACACAATTCCCGTATAAATGGTATAATAATGTTCGTCAAAATAAAATGTGTATTCGATAATATGACAGGAGGCATTAATTATGAGGAATACAAAAAGAGGGAAACGGTATTTAGTGCTATTTCTTGTTTTTTCACTTGTGATTACAACGTGTATAGCAAACAGTTCCGTTCCGAATTCACAGGCTAAGAAAAAGAAGCAAACCATTACAATCTTGAATAAGAAGAAAAAAGGTGTTCTTACTATTCGGGCAGGTAAAAAAGTCCAGTTAAAAGTAAAGGTTAATGGGAAAAAAGTGCCGCGAAAGAAGATGAAGAAGAATTTGAAGTTTAAGTCTTCAAATACAAAAGTTTTGTTAGTTAGTAAAAAAGGACAGCTTTTTGCTAAAAAAGCGGGAAAGACAACGGTTACTGTGACACAAAAAAAAGGAAAGAAAATGAAAACTCGGTTAAAAGTAAAAGTTTTACCGAAAAATACGTCACAGAATCAGACAAAATTACCGACAGAAACAGCTATGCCGACGGCAGTATCAGATACAACACCAATTGTGACCGTGAAACCGATGGTAACGAACACTGCCACAGTAACACCAACAGCAACGGCACTAGTGACAACTACGCCGGCAGTAACAGCATCCACAACACCAACTGTGTCTGCAACGCCAACAGCGACAGTGCCAGCAGCACCAACAGCAACGGTAGCAGCCACAGCCGCAG
>ERZ780157.681-NODE-681-length-42448-cov-3.528153_pt1 | contig 42448 bp, 53 predicted proteins | sample MGYA00511169_ERZ780157 | MGnify/ENA primary metagenome ERZ780157 (study PRJEB29588, sample SAMEA1965149) | human gut metagenome | biome: human gut; feature: human-associated habitat; material: faeces | place: Denmark | collected 2008/2010 ...
GGCGTTCGAGGTGCACCGCCCGCGTGGCGAGTCGTCGAGCGTGCCCGTGGTGTTCGACGCGACGGGCGTGTTCGGCGTGAGCGAGTGCTCGGTGTTGCTGGACAGCTACGCGTCGATCCAGAGCAACATCCCTGACGCGTCGACGCTGTCCGACCTCTTCGACCTGTCGTCCGCCACCTACAAGGAGATCTCGTCGCCCGTGGGCACGTACGTGGCGTGGGTGGTGGAGAACCTGGAGGGCAGTCGCTTCAACGCGTACGCGTGGCAGACGGGCTTCGCCGTGACGAGTCTGGGCTTCTCGGTGTACGGTCGTTCGGCGAGCGAGGAGGACTACATGACGATGCTGGAGCTGACGGAGCAGGCAGTGGCGGACCGTCAGCGCAAGACGTGGTCGATCGAGCCGGGCATCGTGGGGTTCCGAGAGTACAAGTTCGAGATCGACATCGCGCCGTCGGCGTTGACGCTGAGCGACAACTTCTTCGTGTACTGCAAGGCGACGGGCGCTGTGTGTCCGGGCATCGAGGAGTACCCGCCCGTGAGCGAGGGTCAGATATCGCCGGCGAAGTGTGGTTACGGTTTCCGCGGCTATTCGTACAGAGAGTGTCACGACGGCGTGCTGGGCGACGTGAAGACGGACAAGTGCGAGTACAAGGACCCGATGAACCTGTCGTACGAGGCGTCGAACATGGTGTTTGTGATGGGCGTGGAGGGCACTTCGGGCAGACCCGTGTACGAGAACCTGATCACGGAGTTCTTCTTGGAGGAGGGCGTGACGCTGCCTGAGGGTCTGTCGCTGGATCCGATCACGGGCGAGATCGCGGGCATCCCGACGGCGCTGTCGGACTCGAAGGCGTACACGATCCACGGGAAGAACGCTCGCAGCGCGACGTTCGTGGAGATCGCGATCTCCGTCCAGAAGGGCTACTGCGCTCCCGATGGCGTGTTTGATCGAACGAATGCCGGGGAGACGGTGGTGGTGAACTGTTGGAACCAGCAGCGTTTCTCTGTTGGCGTGAAGTGGAGGTCTTGCGTGTTGGGCAAGAAGAACGGCGAGTGGCAGAGACCAATGGGGATCTGTGTCAGTCCCGTCGTCTTATCTCTTGTATTGGTCGTTGTTGTTCCTGCGCTGATCCTTCTCTCCGTCTCTTGTAAAAGAATAGTGGAGAAAACGAAGCATTCTCAGGTGCGGAGACAGAAGCCATCTTATCGTGGCTATCAGTCCTTTGTTCCTGATGATTCAGTTGCGATTGAGATGTAGTTTTGCTTTGTGTTTGTTTGTGATTATAGTTGTCTTTTAAGTGTAACATGATTCCAATAAGCATTTCAAGTATAACGAGATCTGACTCTAAACAGTCCAACTATAACAAGGTTCAACTCAAACACTCCAAACATAACGAGACTCAACTCCAACAAACACCCCAAATGTAACGAGTAATCACAGGTAAGTGAGTGCTCGAGTTCATCAACAACATCGGAGGCAAGTCCCTCACCAATGCTCTCAACGCCCTCATGTACTCACACGCGCTCCCATCCACGTCCGGCGTCGCCAGCTTCATCAGAATCATCTGACTCGACGGACACAGCTCCTTCAACAGCGGATTCACCACCGCCGCCAACACGTCGAACGGAAGGTCGTGGATCGCTAACCCTCAACACACACACACACCACTACAGAAGTCTTCACGCTCTCGATACGCCTCGAACACGCCACACGGCACGCCTCGCACCAGCGTCTTCGCCTCCACACGCACCTCCTCCAACAACTCCTTCAGCTTCGCCTCCTCCTCCTCGAACACTACGCCTCAACACACGCCAACACACTCACCATCGCCCTCCTCGCGGTCCGGCAGAATCTGGATCACGCGCAGCGTGAACCCGCTCCAGTTCTTGTTGCGGTGGATGATGTACCCGTACTGGATGATCACCGACAGGTAGTCTTCGCCTCACACCACCCACACACACCCTACTCGAGAACTCCACGTTCCAGTCCCAGTGACCCACGATGATCATGTCGATCGTCGACAGCTCGGGGTGGCTCCCCGCCTCGCCCATCGCCGACCACGTCAACTCCGTCCCGTGCGGCTGGATCTTCTCGTAGTTCGCCGCCACCACGATGTTCTTCTGCAACACCAGCACGTCGTTGATCATCTGACAGTACTCCTCGTCCGTCAGCATCGACGGCAGCGGCTACGCCTCACAGCCCCTCACAGCCCCCACCACCGACACCAGCGGCAACTGCGCGTTCTGCATCCCACGCAGACGGTGCAGGATCTCCACCGACGAACTCACCTCGCGCGACCTGTCTCTCACGCCACACACGCCTACCGCGCTCGCTCCAGCGGCAACACGATCGTGTTCGGCTTCAGCGCGCCCAGCCCACACGTCGCCACCATGTTGTGCAGGCCCTCCATCGACGACGGCGCGAAACTCACCATCGGGAACGCCTTCACGTCGCACTACGCCTCACGCCTCTCACACACACCCACGTGACCCACGAAGTACGACCAGAAGTTCTCGATGGTATAGAACTCGTCGCAGTCGCCCTTCAGGTCGTTCTCGTACACGGTGCTCACCACGTACAGACCGCCCTTCTTCAGCACGTTGCAGAAGTCGATCAGCGGGTACGTGTCGGGCGTCGGCGCGTACAGCAACACGGACGGTCGCCAGTACTTCGGGTGGTTCTTGTCCGTGTCCAGCTTCAGCAGCAGCTTCCGCACCTGGTGGTAGATCAGCGACTGCGAGATGTCGCCCCACTCCTGTCGCGGCGTCGTGAACAGCAGGTACAGGAAGATCACCACCATCACCGCCACCGAGATCACCGCCTTCCTACGCCTCACGCCTCACGCCTCCACCCACACCCAGTCGATGTAGAACATGATCAGACAGCACAGCACCGCGCCCGTCAGCGACACCTCCCACGTGCACGCCTTGAACCGCGGGCGGTAGTTGGGCGCGCCCGTGATGCGCAGCACGAACGCCGACAGGTTCACGAGCGCGTAGGAGAGACAGAAGAAGTTGGTCATGATGGGCGCGATGGTCTGTGGGTCACACCGCCAACACGCCCTCACGCTCAGCCCGCCGATGAACATGCAACACTGACACAACACGTACATCAACAGAATCGCCACGCGCGGCTCGTCGCCCTTCCCGAAGCCTCGTCCGAAACAGCCCAGGAATGGGAACACGCGGTCGCGCGCCAGCGCCTGGAGCACACGCGCGCCGCCGATGAAGGAGCCCAGCGCCGAGGAGAAGCCCACGATCACGATGCCCACCAGCGCGACGTAGGGCGTGTGCGCGATGTCCTGGAACACGGTGAAGTGATGGAGCAGCGTGTCGTGCGGGAACGCCAGCGCCGCCAGCGTGAACAGCAGCGTGTAGTGCGACAGCGACGTCAACACCGAGATGATCGTGCCTCGACCCAGGTCGCGTCCTCGCTCTCACTCACCCTCACCACGCCTACCCGGATTCTCCAAGTCTCCAGACAGATTCGCGCCCTCCATGATGCCCGTCATCGCGGGAAAGATCACCGAAAACACCTCCTTCACTGACTTCGCCGACAGCGTCCTGACACTCACGCCACACACACTCCTCTACGACGGAACCAGATTCTCCTTGAACGTGCTCCACGAAATGCCCGTGAACTCGCCGCCGTGCTTCAAGTGCTGACGATTAGCCCCACGAGTGAGAAACGCGTACATAGCCGCCCTTCGTGAACAGAATGCACGCGAAGGTGATCCAGATCGTCAGCAACTGACCGCCCCACAGGAAGCGATTGATCTTCCCATAGCTCTCCGCGCCGATCATCGCCATCGCCGTCACCAGCAGCAGCACGCCCGTGCCGATGATTATGTTCCATTTCGCCTCGCCCCCGAAGAACGTCTCCACCACCAGTTCCACCACGCCTACACGCCGTTAGACTTTGCTGACACTGCTACACACTTACCCGATATGTGGAACGTGCTTCCCACCACATACGCGGTGAAGAACAGGATCGCCATCGTGCCGCCGAATTCGGGTCCCAGCGACCGACTGATCATGTAGTAGGCGCCGCCGGCTCGCATCTTGCCGTTGGTACAGAGGGCGCTCAGGGACATGGCTGTGAAGAGCGCCATGGACTCACCGACGATGAACATGCTAGTGGTGAGGAGGGGAGAAGGATCGGTACGAGAGCGTGCCCACCCAGCCGGTAACGCCGACAGCCCAAGTGATTCTGAGGAAGAAGAGGATGCCCATCATGTGTAGCATGCAGGGCACGATAACTCCGTTGAGGAGGTGGAGTTGGTTGTGATTCTTGGGTCCGTCGTCTGTTTCGAAGTTGGTGATGGTTTTGCGGAATCCTGGGTTGATGGGCTGCTCAAGATCGGTGTGGAAGTGGGTCATTTTGTGTGTTGTAGAGGTGGGAAAGATGGAGTCATTACGGTATTGCAAAAAGGGAGTGGAACACAAATGGGGATTTGTTGTACGGAGCGAGGTAATGGAGTGTGGGAATGAAATAGGATAGGATGTGCATCTGTTTGCCAGTGGTATTGATTGGCGGATGGTCATGACCTTCTGTTTGACGGAGTGGTGGACATGAGTCTGGGGATTAGAGAGAGAGTAATGCAATGCTCGTGTTGTCCGTTCTTGCCATCCCACTTGCCCCAAACATTTCTGTTCTTCGTTGTTCTTCGTTTTTCAGCAGTAAATGGTAGATTCTGAATCTCTTGAAGAACACCTTATGGACACGAATGATGAGTGGTTATTCTGCGTCTTTGGTCATCGTTTAGTAGTTCAAACCGAAATGGTCTCTCCGTTGTTGTTCAGGAAATTGGCGGTTCCACATTCCTTCAGTTCGATGACAATTTGCTGAATTTGGATGATCTTGCCAAGTACCGTAAGGTGTTCATCGCGAACAACAAGTACGTGTACCAAGCGAATATTGTAGTTTGTGCGTTGTGATGTCGACAATAGGGACTGACGTTCATCATGCTGTTTACATCCTTCTTTACCAAGAACTGGATTATCGTCGTTTCTTCGGTCTTGGCGGTTGTCGCGGCGTTGATGTTTTACTCCTCCATTCATATTCTGTCGAGCACATACAATATCATCGTTTCTGTTGATTCATCCCGTGACAGTTAGGTGACCATTGGCCTTTTTCTCAGTATGGGGTGCTGTACCCTCCTCGTGTACGTGACGCTTTCAAGCGAAACAAATGGAGCGTTGGTGTTTATCATCATGGAGACCTTCGTCTTCTTTATTCTTCTTGTTTTGGTGTTGGATCGAAGTGACGTGTAGTCAAGTCTTCTCTACTATGCTACGCGTTTGCAGACGATACTGAGACTTGTTCCTCCTTACTGTTTCGCTTATCGTTTTGTTTGATGTGTAGTGTATCCTAAACTCGTTTAGTTGTGTTTGTTCACAGTATCCGTTCATTCTGGTAGTTTGGGACAAGGGATGAGAACAAACACTTGTATACCGCTTAACCACGTACAGTCCATAAGGTGATGAATGGAGCCCACTTTCATTTGGAGGAGGGAGCGATATAGTCATTTCTGCTCTTGATTATTCACCGCACTCTTCAGTTGGTCGTACTCGCTGAACTCAGTGCCAATGAACGTGTAGTCGCTCACTTCACTTCTCTGCTCCAAAGAGGACAGCGGAGGCAGCTTCTCCAACGGAAAGTTGGTATACTTTTCGAGGAAGTAGCGCGTGTCCGTGTCCGAGTCAAACTCCAGCTTGATCGGCGGCTCAATCTCGCCTCTCTCCAGCTTGTACCAGTCAATTCCCTTTCCCTTACTCCTCACTCTCCACCACTTACCTTAAAGAACGGGTGCTTCTTCAGCTTCGCCACTCCACCCACCTGCGTGAATGTCGACGGCTCCGCTCCGAGGCGTTTCATCACGTTTCTCTCCAGCAGGCCTCTCAGCAGGGAATGGAGATCGGAGGACAGGAACGGAGGCAACTTCAGCTTGCCTTTCATGATCATGTCGAGGAGTTTCGTTTTCTCCTTCGCCATAAACGGAGGGTTTCCGCTGGTCATTTCGTACAGGAGACAACCCACGGACCACCAGTCCACCGCCCTTCCGTAGGGGACGGAGGTGCACAGCACTTCAGGAGCCATGTAGTAGTAGGTGCCGCACACAGTGTTGTCGCAGATGTCGTCATCATCGGACACTGCAGGAGAGTTCTGGTGAGGATAGGGCTGCTCTTGCTGGCGATCGTAGCAGATGCCGAAATCGCAAAGAACGATGTGGCCCGAAGGGGAGAGGAGAATGTTCTCCGGCTTGATGTCGCGGTGGATAATCCCATTTGCGTGAAGATTCTCCACTGCAAGAATGACTTCTGCAATGTAGAAGCGCGCCTCGTCCTGTGGATGAGTGTTTCGATTCACAACACACTTCGTTAAAGAAGCCTCTCTCGATGATGTGGCCAAACAGTTCGCCTCCCTGACAGAAGTCCATCACTAAGTACAACTACACATTAGGAATCGTGATGACGATTACATGATATGAAGTCTGAAAGGAGCAGAACAGAGTGACCAGGAAGGGATTCTTTAACTGCAAGTGATAGAAGGACCGAACCCTCACCTTTGAAAGAACGCGTCTTTCGTGAATAGCGTACTCCATATCGCGTTGCGTACTCATTTTCCCCTTATCCAGCATCTGCAACTGAACCAGCACGGACAGACTCACTTTCATCGCGTAAACCTTGTTGTTGATGGTGCATCTGACGAGAAAGACCCTTCCCGTTGCCCCCTTTCCAAGTAGTTTGATGATGACGAAGAGGTTAGGACTCAGACCATCTGCACGCTCTTCTCCGATTTCGCCGCCCAATTCACTGGCATAACCGCTATATGCTTCCGTCTTGATCGGAATTGTGTTTCCATCTTGGCGGTGAATCAACTCTTCCACGGTGTGACCTAACGGTTATTCCAATTCGCCATTTGTAGAGTACGTTCCACTCCTTTATTGCGTACGCACTTCTCCTTGCGTTTCTACGCCTGACTAGGTGGAAACACACGAACTCCTTTCTTGCGATTCTTTTCGTTGGTCTCGCTCTGTTTCTTCTTCTTCAGTTGTTCTAGCGGTTACGATCAAACAACTGTCACACCGGAAAACGCCTTCAAGTCAAATGCTTCTTTGCTGCTGTTCTTGTTCATTTTCAATCAGCGATTCCAATGAGAATGGGGAATGCACGCTACGGGCTGTGGATTGTTATTGTGTGCCAGTTGCAGAAAAGTCATTTCCGGCATAGAAGTGAAAGAAACTGTTCGTTTTCACTGTTTTTCTGTGTATGGGATGAGAATTGCGAGAATCCCTTTCATTCAAGAGAACAGGAATTGGTTCGCCAATCCGCTTTGTGCGCACGAAAACCTGGCTTATCGTCAATCAGCTGTTTAGAAGAGGATACTCATCATTTCAAAATCGCTATGGTATTCGCTGACTTATCATCTGTTATGCGGCATAGAATGGCTCTTCTTTCGGTTTTCAGCAGAATTCGTTCGGAATGAATTCATCATTCTCACAACAGAACTCGACGAATTCGAGTTTCGGTATGTCGGGTGGCATATTCGTTGTCTTGGTGTTATTGCGTAGGCGGCTCTTCTTTTGGCAATTCTGGATTTGGAACGAATAATACAAATCAGGGAGGCAACAATCCAAGGGGTACGTTTAAGCCCTTTGCACCGACAACCGTATTCGCGTTCTAGCTTGTTCATGTGTAGTTTGTTAAGGACAACGTGACTATCAAGAACTACAGTATATGCGCGATGAAGGAATATGCTGGCTACTTCCCGTTCTTGCTGCGTTGTGAGGACTACATGAAGGGAGTGAAATTGGTTTACATTTTTCCTTTGCTTAACGATTAGAACAGTGGTCCTGCGATGAATGGTGGCAATGGGATGAACAACCAGATGAGTCAGGGAGGGTTTGGAATGAACAACAACAGCGGATTTGGAAGCAACAGTACTGGATTTGGTTCTGGATCGAATGGCGGCGGCTTTGGTGGGTTTGGAAACAAATCTACTGGTTTTGGCGGCAATTCCAATTCCGGATTTGGGAGTAACTCGAATTCTGGATTTGGATCGAGCAGTACTGGAGGTTTTGGTAGTTCGGGCTTTGGATCGAATACTGGAGGTTTCGGAAGCAATAATGGCGGTTTCGGTTCTAGCAGTACTGGTGGTTTTGGCAGCAATTCAGGGAGTGGATTTGGGTCGAGTTCGGGCGCGTTTGGTGGGAATAAGAGTGCCTTTGGGACAAACAGTTCGGGTGCGTTTGGTACCAGTAGCACTACTGGGGGTTTCGGGTCGAGTAACACGAGCGGTTTCGGCAGCACTTCTGGAGGATTTGGGTCGACCAATTCTGGGTTCGGTTCCAACAACTCTGGAGGCTTCGGAGGCAACAAGAGCGGTTTCGGGTCTTCAGGTTTTGGTGCGAACAACTCCAGTGGGTTTGGGAACAAGGGAGGGTTTGGCACTGCCGGCAACACGAGTGGCTTCGGTTCGAGTTCGGGTGGTTTTGGCAGCAATACGAGTGGGTTCGGATCTGGTAACACGAGTGGCTTTGGGTCCAGCAATACTGGCGGCTTTGGTTCTTCCACGGGAGGCTTTGGCAGCAACAAGAGTGGGTTCGGCTCTTCAGGCTTCGGCACCAACAACACAACCGGAGGATTCGGCACCAACAACACAACCGGAGGATTTGGTTCTTCAGGCTTCGGGAGTAATAACAGCACAACTGGAGGATTCGGTGCTAACAACAACACTGGCGGCTTTGGTTCTTCTTCTGGGTTCGGCACTAACAACACAACTGGCGGCTTCGGCTCTTCAGGCTTCGGAGCTAACAAAACCGGCTTTGGAACAAGCAACGGCTTCGGCTCGAACAATACGGGCTTCGGCACCACCACCAACAGCTTCGGCACCACCACCAACAGCTTCGGCTCGAACAACAACACATCTTTCGGCTTCAACTCGAACCCGAACGGGAATTCCCTTCTCGCGGGCGGGTTCAACCAGATCACAAATCTGGTCACAGCGGACCCCTATGCCCACATTCAGCAACTGGGTACATCGTTCTCCGAACTGGAGGGAAAGATCGAGTTGGCGACGGGACTCCCGCGGGGAATCTACACTCCATCGTCATCACCCTCGCACCCCATCACACCCAACTTCATCAAGACGCTCTCCAAGCACGCTGAGCCTGCGGTGAAGGAGGCGACGGAGGAAGCGGAGGCATGGAGGAGTGTTGAGAGCGACGACTCTTCCATTACGCTGCAGGTGGAGTACGAGGGCGTCTTGTACCCGGTGAAGTGTCACAAGAACGACTCCGTCGCTGCGGTGAAGGAGGCGATTCGGTCCGTCACGCCCATCACCACCGCGTTCTATTTGGTGTTCAACCACGCGGTGCTGAGCGACGTGGAGCTGGTGCGGTTCCAGCTGAAGGACGGCTCGCGTGTGAGTGTCTGCGTGGACCCGTCCCAGCCTTCATCGCACGCTTTGTCCTCCTCCTCCTACCACTCCCGCGCACCCACACTCCACAACCCCGAGTACACCATATCACCCTCCATCGAGGAGCTCAAATCGCTCATGAACTGCGAGCTCGCCTGCGTGAAGAACGTCTCCATCGAACGGAAGGGCGTGGGGCGAATCGAGTGGTTGGAGGGCGTGGATCTGCGTGACGTGGCGATCGACGAGGTGGTGGAGATTGAGCGCGACGAGGGGGGCGCCCCCAGTATTGCGGTCTACTACAACGACGACGAACACTCTGCAAGTTACCCGCGTCCAGGCACGGGTCTCAACCATCCCGCGATTCTGACCTTCTTCGGCATCAAAGCGAGGCATCTCCGCGACAAGGACGCCTTCGTGTCCTTTCTGAAGCTGGAGAGCGAGAAGCTGGGCGCGGAGTTCGTGGCGTATGACGCAGACAAAGAAAGCTGGCAGATCAAGGTGAATCACTTCTCGCGCTACGGGCTGGGCGTTGAGGAGAAGAAGAGAGAGCGCGAGGGCGAGGAGCCCGAGACGCCGAAGCGTGCGAAGGGAGAACGCTGTCTGTGGAACCAGCCGGCGGTGTGTCGTCGTGACACGGAGGTGTTGAAGAGTGTGGCGGAGGCGAAGCCGGCTCCAGCGTCGCTGCTGGAACTCCTCTCACCCTTCCCGCCTCAAGCAAGAGAGGAGTTTCAACGGAAGGAGGTGATGGAGATGTCATCTTCGTTTTCGTGTATTCCTGCCCCCACACGTCTCGTCACATCGTCGCCCTGCGTCACCATCATCACCTCCTCCGCCTCCTCCTCGCTCCACGCACTCCCCACGCTCCGCTCTGCCGTCGTGTACACCGAGGACGCTCCGTCCGCCACCGTGCCCCAAATCCGCATGCCGCAAGGAAGCGAGCTCCTCGCGCTGGTGAGTGCGTTGGCGCAGGAGGGCGTGCACGCAGCGTCGGAGAAGGAGAAGAAGAACGGACTTCTTTGGGAGCTGGTGCGCGTGCTGTTCGTCAGCGACGAGTGCGTTTCTGGGGCGAGTGTGACGTGTAGAAGCAATGACCTTTTCGGTCAGTATCCATGGGAGAAAGAAGTGCCGTTTTCTGTCACGTCGCTATCGCCTTCCCAGAAGGAGCGTGTGGAGAAGAAGCGCACGGAGTTCGGTCGCTGGCTGGACCTGTGCGCGCAGAGCGGACTGTGGTCCGTGTGCGTGGAGACGGACGACTCCGTGTTCGCTTCGGCAGTGAACCACTTGCTGCACCACGAGGTGTTGGAGGCGTGTACGGCGCTACGACAGGGCGGATATGAGAGACTGGCGGTGCTGGTGGCACAGATCAGTAGAGCGTGTGTGAAGTGTGTGACGTAGATTGCAAGGAGGAGTTTCGACGCACCATGTTCTCGCAGGTGAAACAGTGGGAGCGCGAGGGCGTTCTCGCTGGCACGCCCGTCGCTCAACAACAACTCCTGTACCTGCTCGCGGGCATGGAGGAACCGTTCTACGCGCTGAGTGCGTCGACGCCCTCCTGGCTGTCCTCGCTCATGGTGTGTTTCTGGTACCACGTCTCCAACGCCATGCCCGTTGAGAGCGCGCTGTCTCTGTTCTTGAAACACGCCGAGGACTGTGTCGTGGATTCCGCCGTGGTGACGCTGATTCGACTGTACATGACGCTGCGTAACCGCGAAACTCCCGATTTCAGCCAGGTTTTCGATCCTCGAAGTACGACGCACAGTGCCATTTCTTAGTCATAGACTACAGCGACGACATACACGACAGCTCCATGGCGTGGGAGTTGTGCGCCGTACTGTCCGCCGCACAGCCTGCGTTCGTTCAGCCGCCGTGCATGCACTACCTCGCGGCGTCCTTTCTGGAGCAGCTTCTCGCCGAGCACCACTGGGAGTGGAGCGTGTTCGTCATGATGTTCAATCCGTACGAGTCGGTGCGCACGAAACTTGTGCGGGACATGATCCAGTCTCACATTCCGTATGTCCTTCAGAACTACACGACGCTTACGGAAATGAAGGAAAGTCAACAACTGTTGTCTTCTGTGATGAAGTCTCCGTTGGTGCTGTTCCTTGTCGACGAGTTGGGTGTGGATCCAACGCTGGTGTACGCCTGTCTGGGCGATCACGCGCACTCCGTGGGTGACGTCCTTCTTGAGGTTGTATGTCGTCTCGCAATGCGGGAGTGGGATTCTGCCTTCGTGCTGTTGTTGAAGCATATTCTGCCCGCGGCTGTCATCAACAACAATACCGATCTTTTAGTTAGCTGTCTGTCGCTGGTGGACAGAAAGGAGATGAAGGAGTGGAAAGCGGTGTATGATGTGATGGAGTCGTATGTTGAGACTATTGCAGATACGGATAACACAGCACAGTACGAAGACAACGACAGGCTGTTTGAGGCGATCCAGAGTCTTCAGGCGATCCCAAGTGTTGTGGAGAAGAAAACGTGGCTAAGAATGCTGGAGGAGATGAAGTGGAGAGTCGTGGCGCAGACGGTGCAGTTGCTGGTGATTGAGAACGAGGTGGACGAGGAGAAGGTGGAGAGGTGCGGCATCCAGGTGGGATCCTTGCGCTGCAAGTACGTGATTCAAAAGCAGCTGTTGGATTCGTTGCAGAGCGTTCAGGCGCGATCATTCTCTTGTTACTAGTTATAGTATTCTATTTCCCCTGTTTGTTCATTTCAAATTCCGGACGATTTGATTCCTCAGGTCCAGAAGAAGGATACCAAAAGAAGCCAGTTTTTGTCTCATTCTTTTGAATTCAAATCATGGCACGATCAAGAAAATCGAATACGGGTGGTTTGGTGTGGACAGTGGAGCAGGTAGGAAGTGGATCCTTCTGGTCATGACTGTAGATTGTATCTCTTGTGTATATCGTCATAGCCATCTTCGCTATGATAGGAACGTCGAAGTCGTCAACCTTCGGCGTGGCTATCTTCTTCCTAATGCTGTGGAATGTCATTATTCTCATCTGCCTCTTTGGATGGTTCTTCGTCAACAAATCTTACGTGGGAGCCCTCGCTGATACTGATTCCTAGTTTAAAGATTCGGATTTGTTCCACGGTATGTATTGCGGAGTCACGCTGATTGAGGGTCTCAATATTCTGGTGGAAGCTGTAATCCTGATAGCGGAGGGCTCCGCTATATCCGTGGTGCAAGGTACTTCCTTCACCAAGACGATGTACATACTGCTGGCCATCGTGTCTGTAATTGTGGCAGTCTTACAGGTAAGGGCTTCCGTCTCTATTTTATCTTGTAGTTTGTGTATGTGAAGACTGCATTGTACTCGAAGAGAAAGTAACTGATCGAGAAGAAAGACTGTCTTGGATGAGTCCTTGTTTTCCGTTCTTTCTTCCTTGACGTGTTTGTTCCCGTGAGGCGAGTGTTAGTTTGGGAATGCGGGTTAAAGCTGTTCGAGGCTTGCTCAAGTCAGGAGGTGCTTCTAATGAGTTCTATGAAGGGTATTACTATCAGAGTGACACAATCACTCAAAGGAGTCCAAAAGGGTCATGTGAATAGAGTTACTACGAATAGTATTATTCAATGGTGAGTACATGAGGAAGACTGAGACTCACAATCATTCTTTCTTTCACTCTCCTTCTTCGATATGTATGATCCTTATTCCTATACGTTTCTCAATATACCTGTCGATGAATTTCTTGTTTTCGAGTTCCCCTATTTAAGGGAATCCCTGTGTACTATATCATTGAGTAATTCTCGTGTTGAAGTTCATGAAGGCGTTCTATTCATCCCTGGAAGAGAGTTCCTGGTACAGTTTAGTCATGGGAGGTATGTAAAGGTTAGTCTCCATCATCAGTGCTTACAGGGGACTAATTATATAGCTGCACCGGAAATTGAGCATAACAGGATTATTGACTTGAGTGTTGAAGGAGATCGCTGGGAAGGGGATGTGTGGGACAATAAGCCCTGTGGTCATGGAACCGAGTATGATAGATATAACAACAGAGTATATGAGGGATTCCGAATTGGTGATGTGAACGTGTGCTTTGGAGTGAAGTACTATCCTGATACTGATACCGTTGAATACGGAGGATGGTTGTGTGAAGGCAAGAGATGGGGAAATGGAACTCAGTATGATCGAAATGAACAGGAGGTATACAGAGGAGAGTGGATGGATGATGCTCCTTTTGACCGCTGTGCGTTGTATATGGTGGTCACTCCAGAGAATGAGAAGACGATTCTGCTTCACAACCAGATTGAAGAATTGGTGGTAAGCGATGGTTGCTGCAACGATGAGAACTGGGATCTGGTTGACTTCCATCTGTTCTGCCGCTTGAAGAAACTGACGATTGGCGACAACTGCTTCAAATATGCGAAGAGAGTGTTGATCGAGGCAATGCCGTTACTGACGAGTCTGAAGATCGGAATGAACAGCTTTTCTCGCTACGGCTACGAGCATCAAAACACAGAATCGTCGTTCGTTTGCAAATACAACAGCAATCTGGAGGTCATCGAAATCGACCGTTTTTCCTTCTCTTCCTTCAACCAATGTGATATTGTTTGTGTGCTTTCTTCTGCTCTCTCATTTCTAGCTCTGCCCAAACTGGTTACGCTGTCCATCGGCACGGTGGGCAGCCCGTCGTACTGTTTCTACCACTCGAATCTCTCCATCTCGGGTCGTTTCTATCATACCCCTTTACAGTAGACTTGCCTTCACTGACGACACTCACCATCGGAAATGAATCATTCCACGACTCGTTGTGCACAACTATCACAGGTGCGTTCGTGAGTCCACTGTCAATGTAGATCTCCCGAAGCTGACGACGCTGACCATCGGGTATAACGGAGTACACGGCCTTCTCTCCAGAGACACGTCCCTGACAATGAAGAGTTTATGCGTGACTCATCGTTGACGGCTAGATCTCCCTTCCCTCAAGACGTTCCAGAACCCGAAAGGAGGGTGTTTTGATGCGATCGTGAGCATTGTATTCGAGAGTGGGTGAAGTGAGTGTTGATGAGTCCGAGACATCCCGATACTGGAGGAGTTGCTGCTGCCGATGTCCTTCAAGAAGCTGAAGAAGTGCACGCTCAAGGGTTTGCGAAGTGTATGCGTTCTGATGAATAGATGTGAGTGATGCCCTGAAGAAGCACCCCCAATTGAAGCGTTTCTCTGAAGAAGCAACCCCAGCTGAGACGCTTCACGAAGTGGCTCCACCCTAAGCTGAAACACTTCACTGATGACCTACACTCCCCTGTTTGTTTTCCAGATCCCATTCACTCTTTGCTTCTTTTCGCCACCCAGCCATGCCCCGTTCAAAGAAGAACCGTGTTGGTACCCTTTCACGCTGGAATCGTCACGACCTAGTGAGTTTAACGCAAACAAAGGAGAAGGGGAGAGAGCACAAGGACGCTGTCGTGAACAAGATCCGAGAGGCGGTGGACAATTTCAAATTCATCTATGTGCTCCAGTTCGACAACATGCGCACAAACGCCTTCAAGGATCTGCGGGCCCAGTTGACGGATAGTCGGTACTCCGCCCGTCTCCTTTCCCTCATCCCGTAGCTTCTTCCTTGGCAAGAACCGTGTCATGCAAGTGGCGTTGGGCCGATCGCCCGAGGAGGAGTACCGCGACAATCTGAGTCAGTTGGGAGAGATGTTGGGAGGGAACTGCACTCTGTTCTTCACCAACAAGCCGAAGGAGGAGGTGCTGCAGTTCTTCAAGGAGTACAAGTCGCTGGACTTCGCCCGCGCGGGATTCAAGGCGACGGAGAACTTCGTCATTCCGAAGGGCGAGATGCCGTTCGCCCACAGCATGATGGAGGAGTTCAAGAAGCTGCGTCTCCCCGTGGAGCTGAAGAACGGCGTCATCCACATGCGCGAGGACTACACGGTGTGCAAGACGGGCAAGGTGCTCACGCCCGAGCAGTGTCGCATTCTCGTAGTGCTTTCCGTCTGAGGGTGATGTGTAGAAGCTGTACAACAAGCCGCTGACGTACTTCACGCTGACCCCGCTTGCCTGCTGGAGCGAGGGGCAGGTGGAGAAGTTGTAGTTGGTCCCTTTGATGTGTTTGTGGCAGATAAAAATAGATCACACACACTAATGAAAGGAATACGCGTGCACAACAAACAACGCAATGGTATTGAGAAATACCAGAACACACTTATTGAGAGGCCTCGCCACGGAACTTGGTCACAGCCTTCGTTCCCTCGGAAATGGCGTGCTTGCTGAGCTCGCCGGGCAGAATCAGACGAACGGCGGTCTGGATTTCTCTCGTTCCCACAGTGCTCTTGTGGTTCACGCGCGCCAGATGACCCGCTTCCGTCACGATTCTCTCGAAGATATCAGACACGAAGGAGTTCATCACAGCCATGCCCTTCTTGGAAATGCCGCGGTCGGGGTGCACCTGCTTCAGCACCTTGTAGATGTACGTGGCGTAGGAATCCACCTTGGCGGACTTTCTCTTCTTCTTGTCGTCGGCAGCGGCGGCAGCAACGGCTTCGGGCTTCTTCTCAGTATCGCTCATGATTCGGTAGAAAGGAAGGAAAAGAATGGCTGTCAATGCGCATGAACGCGTCTACTTTTGTATATCCAATCCATGCCCTTGATAAAGCAATCCGTCGACTCACTCGGCAGACAAAAGATGGAGAGATGGCGAATGCCCAATCAGAAGAGGGGAAAACGGTCTATTGGACAATCAAAAACCGCTATTCAAAACGACTCTGGAGCAACACAGCGTCGGATGCAGGGATGGAGGAGAGGTCGAACACAACATGGAATGAGGGCGCTGCTCTCAGTGAGCCGTATGACAGCGATGATGATGATTCGAAACCCTCAAAAAGGCGCTTCCTAGACGCACTGTCGTCATCTCTTGGGTTCGGCACGCATGATTCGCCTCCTTCCAAAAATGGCGGGTCGAAATGGCGCCGTGCGCAGCGCCTTCCATTATTCTTTACTACACACAGCGACGATGGAGCAGGAAACGTTGTACATTAAGAAACTGAGCGAAAATGCCACGACGCCTGTGCGAGGGTCCCCCTACTCGGCGGGTTATGATCTCTTCAGGTGTGTGTCTTCTCCGCGACTAACGTGTAGTGCGGTGGATATGACCATCAAAGCCCACGGAAAGGGAGTTGTTGCCACCGATTTGTCCGTCGCTATTCCCAAGAACTGCTATGGTCGTGTCGGTATGCATTTTGTACATAGAGTGACACGTAGCGCCGCGCTCGGGTCTGGCGGCGAAGAAGTTCATCGACGTGGGCGCCGGCGTGGTGGACTGCGACTACCGCGGACCGCTGGGCATCGTGCTCTTCAACTTCTCCGACGAGGACTTCGAGGTGAAGAAGGGGGACCGAATCGCCCAGTTCATTATCGAACGCATCTGCATGGCTCCCATCGTGGAGGTGGACTCGCTCGACGAGACCGAGCGGGGGGAGGGCGGCTTCGGTTCCACCGGAATGAAGAAATTGCGCAGCGAATACGCCTCCTTGTTGCAACAAACACGCCATTCAACTGACAGGGAGGACTCCAACTTCTTGACGTTGCCCGTACCAACATAGCTAGCGTACAGTCCATTGTTGCCGCGACTACCGCTCAGAGACAGCGCCAACACCTACCCTCTACGCAACTGCACCATGATCACAAAAACAGCGACGATCAGGAAAACAAGAACAACTGACACGCCGATAATCCAGCCGATGAGCGCGCTCGTGTTGAAGCAGCCTACGCGTCAGGACAGACAGTTACTCCCACCATCATCGCCCACGCGATTGTAGGGACTCATGGGAATGCCCTTCAGCAGGATGCCGCTGAAGAGGAGGGTCATCTGCTTCTCGCTGCCGATGCTCTCCTTCTCCAGAGTGAGGTGGGGCTGACCCTTGAGCGTCAGCTCGATCTTCGAGAGCGAGGTGGCCGTCTCCGAGATCGCGGGATTCGCCAACAGTCCGTTCTCCGTGAAGCCAGTGGCGTTCTCGGTGCGCAGCATAACGTCGTTAATCTTCACGTTGTACAGCGAGTTCTCTATGCCATGATGCGCTACCCCAAAAATGCTCACCGCTGTCCTTCTGGCCCTTGACGGCGGTCGCCGTGTAACTAAAGTGAATCAATGGAGCGAGACCTACGAAGTCGACACGATGAAGAAGGCGCTGCCGGTGCAGCCAATTCCGGAATAGCGGAACTCCGTGAGATCGATCGTCTTTACGAAGCCATTCAGCTTAGTCTTCACGACAGCCTGGTATTCTGCGGATAATCGCTTCCCCTCCATCCGTACTTGCCCAGTGGGTGCCGTAGTTCATGCAATTGTGCATGTAGGTGCCACACTCTGCAACTCAGCGAAATCCACAGCGACTACCCGCAGACACGAGGGACAGCAACAGGAACACAGCGATGATGCTCTTCATCATTCTGAGATATTGTTTTATGATATGTTTTGTGTCCTGAAACACAAGGAACACTATCATCTGCACAAAAACGGACGGATTTCTTGGCTGTGAGGAACAGTATCTTTTGCCAAACCAAAGGGGTGGAAAGAGAACGATCGTGTGGTGAACAAACAAGCCTTATATGTTCTAATGGATTAATGCCATGACTACATCACTGCCTTCAAACAACGTTTCCATTGTTTATTGACTGCCTACACCATCACACAAGGGAGAGAACACCGACGGGTAAGAATGAAGTGACCACGCTTAGAGACCTCCACGATCTTTCCCTGCTTGACGAGCTCACGAATACCGGCACGAGCACAAGAACCGTTGATCTTCAGACGATCCACAATACCGTAGACGGTAATGAGCTTCATCTGCGTCTCATCGCTGCAACAACAAACCTCACCTTGGGCACTTCAGCGAGGAGCTTGTCGTAATCGGCCTTCTCGAAGTACACCTTGTTGTTGACAGTATCTCTCACCTTTCCCTTATTCCACTTCTACTACGTTAGACACCCGGAACGCGCCTTCTACCTTCTTTCCGTTAGCAGACTAAAGACACGTTAGAGAACCATCCCAAACCCGAATCAACAACGCAAACAACAAAAGCAATACCTACCATTATGCAATTAAGTAGTCTTTAAGAACAAACTTGTGGAGAACGAGGCGAGCACACGACGGACGACCGCGTCCTCGAATCGATACAGCGCAGTATAGTTCCAGGCTTTTCTCTCCTCTCGCTCCATTCCGATTCCGACGTGATCATTCCCGTGGTTCTGTCATTCTCCTCTCTATTTCCGCTTCTAGAGTTGTTTTCCGTCTGAAATGGGCACAGTTCGTCTATAGACCCTGAATCTCCTCGAATGAGAGGATGAACTGCTGGGAGTGGATTCAAGCCAAACACGAAGAATAGGATACAATCTCGTCAGCAACGCCAGTCCATGTCGTCGAAGGGTTTGGGAACCTCCTTTCGCTTCTTCTTCTCCAACTCCTTCCTCTCCTTCAGGATCTGCCCCATCTCTTCCTTGCTCAGGCTGTACTCCGCGTCTCCTCCCGCCTCGAGGATAATGCCCTGAATCTCCTTGAGGGACTCGTCATCCAGCTTCTCGTCCTTCGACTTCATGTTCTCCAACAGCATTCGGTAGGCTCTACGTCTAACACCGCTTCAGCAATCCCACTCAGTTTGGAGCTGATACGCGTTGTCTCCGTCGGCAAGCGCAGCGATAATCTCCTCCTCTTCCTTCTTCGCCTCTACATCTCAACACCACAACCCACACTCCACTCTCCGCCTCCAGCTGCTCAAACTTCTTGAACTCCTTCCAGTCCTTTCTACGCGTGATCGCTATGCATAACACGCACTGTTGGATTCGCTTCTCCGCATCCTTCCTCTTCTCTCCCATTGCTACGGCTCCTTCAACACGGTCGTCGAAGAAGTTATCCGGAAGAACGCCCTTCGGCAGAGTGGACTCCACTTCAGGCATCACCATTTCTTGCGGAGCTGGCACCACCGGTTTTATCGCCTTGGGTTCGCTCCTGTACAGTCAGAATCACGTTCATCTCCTACTGCGTATTCGATTTCTTCAACGCCTTGTTCTTCTTTGCCCTTTCCTTCAGCAATTCAATCATCTGCACCGTTATACACTCATAAACTGTAACATACTTTCATGTGCTTCTTCGACGCGCAATGCGCACTCCAAGCCTCCTCTCCCGATACCGCTTCTCTGCACAACTTACACGACAGTTTCCCGTCGGATCCATACCTACGCCATCACTGCGTCGAATCGAGTTGCTACACAGCGAAGGCAGAAGCAATCTTGTTGGTGGCGGACATGGTTTGTGAACTGTCGTACAGAAACAAAGACGGAACAACTACTGTAAGAATACTAAGACGATTCTCTTCTAGAATAGCGTACACAATGCGTTAGTCCTCCAGGTCCTCACTCTCCTCGATCCGATTCTCGTTGCTGTTCTTCACCTCCAAGATGTCCTCCTCCGAGGGGTACTTTCCCTTCCACTGAAAGCCCGCTTGACGCAGACGGCGCACCAACAACGCCTTACGCTGTTTTGGATCATCCATGGAAGACAGACCGCGTAGTAGTCTTCTACACGTTACCCTCCCCCTTCTGGATTACCGCTTGTGTCCCGCGATCGCTAAACGTCGGAGATTCTCCATTCCCGCGCTGTCGTCGCTTTGTCTTGAATTCCTCTTTGCGTACCGCGACGAGCCGCCACTTCTCTCACGACTCGGTTTGTCCTCCTCCTTCGTTTCATTCGCCGCCGCCGCGATCGCCGATTGCTTTCGTCGCTCTTTGCGAATCGTGTCCATGTCAACTTCAAAACTGGCTTCGAATTCGGTGTCATCCTCGACGGACTCGGGTATTTCGCGAAACTCCATGCTCTCAAACGGGATATACTTCTCCTCCCACTCGTTGTCCTCCATATAGAACTGGTAGAACGCGTTCACCTTGCTCTCCAGCTTCTTGTCCGACGGATCCACACCCAGACGGTTTGCAACGATTCCCCGCAACGACGTCTTCTTGACACTCCTATTTCTGAAGACTCCCGCATCCAAACCACCTCTTCGTTTCTTCCAGCACGTCTTGAACCAGCATGCGAATCACAGTATCGCTGACGGTGTCGATGTCCATTCGGCTCTCTAGTTCAACGGAAATGGACTGTTGCCTAATTGGGACTTTGGGCGGAAACTGTCCCGACTCAGTTAAGCGCCTGTTTCTAAGCACGAATCCGATGGAATACACGCTGAATCCGGGGGAAATCGTCATCGGCATTGACCTGGGAACGTCGAACACGAGTTGCTGCGTGTTTGACGGCCAGAGGTACGAAATGGTATCGTTTGACGGCTCCACCGTTCTCCCCTCCTACGTGTCCTACATGAAGAACGGATCTGTTCTGTGCGGAAGAGCGGCGAAAAACCGATTTGGGAGGGCGAATTCCTTCACTGTCTGCAATTCCAAGCGAATCATTGGAAGGTCCTACTCCGACAATGAAGTAAAGCAGCTCGAGAACAACTGTGGTGTCAACATCGTCAATGAGGCAGGGGTTCCCAAGTTTGTTGTCTCTCGGGAAGGAAAGACGGTCTCTCCCACGGAGGTTGCCACCGAAATCATCAAAACCGTTCTGGACCAGGTGAGGAAAACGCATCCTGGAAAAACAATCGCTAAAGCCGTGATCACGACCCCGGCCTACTTCAACGCAAATCAGAAGACTGCAACGATTCAGGCGGGACTGCCTCGCAACTGCATTGATACCGTGAACGAGCCCACCGCGGCCGCCGTTTGCTACAGCGTGGACAACGCGGTGACGGACCAGAACATACTGGTGTACGATCTTGGCGGTGGCACCTTCGATCTGTCCATTCTCCATGTCCACGACAACACCTATTCCGTCGTTGCGTGTGACGGCGACAACGCGTTCGGCGGCGTGGACATTGACAAGTGCGTCATGGAGATCCTCCAGAGCAAGTACGAGGCGATAATTGACCGTCCGCTGCTCACGCCCGACCTGCCCGAAGAGGTCCAGATGCGCTACTACCGCCAGCTCCAATCCATCGCGGAGGAGTGCAAGATCGCGCTGTCGTCGACGACGGACACGAGCGCGGATCTCTCCATGCTGGACCATCTCAAGAGCGAGGAGGGCGGCAGTGAGGACATGGTCGTACTGACGCGGCAGGAGATGAACGAGGCCATCCGCCCTCTCATTGACCGGACGCTCATCATGACGCGTCACTTGCTGTCAGATGCCAACATGAGGGCGGCGAGCATCGACAGCGTGGTCATGGTGGGTGGCTCCAGCCATCTCTCCATCGTGGACAGTGTGCTGAAGCGGGAGTTCGGGGAGAGCAAGGTCACGGTGGGCATTGACCCGAGCGAGTGTGTGGCGAAGGGTGGGTGCATGTACGTGGTGAACAAGGTGAGCAGTCAGGAGCTGTCGTCCTTCAGCATGGGGACGAGTCTGGTGAACAACCAGGTGATGTGGATCATTCCCTATCACTCTCCTCTCCCCATCACCTGCTCCGTCACGGTCAAGACCGCTGAGGACTACGTCACGACGGTGCGAACCAAGGTGATGGAAGGGCATGCCGAGGAGTCCAACGTGATAGAGTCCATCACAGCGGACATGGTGTCGCTGCCTCCCTACTCCTTCTCGGGCTTCGCTGCCAAGCCCGCAGGGGAGGTGTCGTTCAGCGTGCAGTACACGATGAAGCAGAACGGCATTCTGTACATTACGGCGAAGGATCTCACGACGGGACGCCTTCTGCTAGAGAATCACGAGATTTCGTATGTGGAATGGAGTGGTTTGTTGGATCAAACACGAACACTTCTTGCACTTGCGAGGAGGTTGGATTCTCTTCGCCTTCACCTCATTGACGATCGCTAGTTTCCTCTTTCGCTGCAGAGACTGTCGCACAGAGAGCGGCGACTCGTTGATCACCACCTGCGCCTTCTCCGTCTTCGCAGGCTCCTCTGAATCGAGTTCTTCTATCGAGTCCACCACGCTTTCTTCCTCACTCCCTTCAGAAGACATCTTACTCTCTTTAGAAGACTTCTCACTATCTTTAGAGGATTCCTCACTCTCCTCAGAATCCACCACGCTCTCCTCAGAATCCACTTCCGCAGAGCGCGTCGGACACGGGTGCTTGGGCAAGAAGTGTGGGTTCTGATCGGGCGCCAGCCGCTTCGCCAGCGAGGAGAAGACGCCAATCCACTTCGCGTAGTCGATGTCATCCGTCAGAACCGTGCGGAACGCGCTGATAAAAGAGCGCAGCTCGGGGAATCGAACCAGCGCCTTGTCGATCACGCACGCCTCTTTCATGCGCTGGATCTCCTCTTCGCTCTTGCAGTCCTCCCACGGCAGCTTCCCCAGTACCAGGCTGGCGACCATGTATCCGAGAGCTGAGATGTCGTCGCTGAAGTACATGCCGCCGCCACGACTGTTGTTGATGGATGTGAAGAGCGGGGTGCCTCGCGGTCCGTTGGGCTGCACGACCTTTCCAGCCGGTTTTCTAGTAGATGATAGTCACAGTGTTGAAGTACACTTGGGCAGCTCCCATATCGACAACGACCAGCTGGTATCCCTGCGGCGTGTCGCGGAGCATGAAGTTGTCGACTTTGATGTCGTTGTATATTACACACTTGCGGTGAAGGAACTGCATTATCGCAATCTACCTGAAATGAGAACCACAGTGCCTACACTCTCTGCAGCCACGATGTACGCACAATAGGGAGGCAGCACACCTCCACACTGCTGCACATAGTCGCTCAGGCCGGTATTGAACTTCTCCATCGCGAGGTACTGTATCTTCTCATCTTTTGTTCTTCCTGTGATTAGGTCTTTGACCGGCGTTTTGGATCGCGGAAAGTGGCACACTTCTAGGAGTGAAGCGCGTGAACGGGCAACTACCATTATAATCCTTCATGAATGCATTCAGTCGTATCCTCTGAATCATCCCTTCGTGGGATATCATGATTGCCGCCTGATTCTTCCTCTTGTTCTTGTTGACAGGGGCCACCTTGAGAGCGTACTCTTTGCTTCCCAGAGAACTGCAAACAGCTACACGTAACGCGAAAGCGACGGTCTTCACCGGAATACACCGAACCGTAGGCTCCCTCTCCCAGTTTCTTGCATACCTTCCACGGACCAACGGTATCGCCACTATTGAGCACAACAGCACTCATGGAATGAAGAACTCTGGTGATCGAAAACAAACAACGCACTACCAACTACGAGTTGTACTTCCTGGGACGCATCGGAGGTGCAAAGTCCTTGTACAAATCAGGCATGGCGCTCTCTCTGCTCTGGCTCTTCAATGGCACCATCACCACGCTCTTCGTCCGATTCTGGTTGATTCCGTTCAGCTTGTTCATCATGTCCATTCTCTGCCTCATCATCGAGGGCTTCATCAGGTGCATCTCCTCGGGTTCCTCTGGTTCCTTCTCAACCTCCTCTGACTTCACCCTGCGCTCGTCCTTCTCCTCTTTCTCCACCGACGCAGGCAGACTGCGTGTGGTCTGTGTGGAAAGTCGCGATGGAGGAGGCGGAGGCGGGATTCGCGACACGGGCGAGCGCGGTCGCGGCTTGGAGGGAATGGGAGGCGGGGGACAGGAGGCGCGCTTGACGCCGGAGGGCTGTGTGTGTGTGATGGGAGTGGGGAGGGAAGCGGAGTAGGAGGACGGAGCTGGCGAGGGAGTGTGAGGCGATTTGATTGTGGAGGCTGTGGACTTGTTCTTCAACTCGCTGGGTTTGAGGAGAGAAGGCGTTTCACTCTCAGCAGGTCTCTTCTTGACCTCACTCGGCTTCACAAGCGAAGACGTTTCATTCCTCGCTCGCACCTCAACCATCTTGCTTTTTGCCTCGCTCGGTTTCACAAGCGAAGGCGCCTTGTTCTTCACGTCGCTGGGCTTGACGAGAGGCGTTTCGTTCTCAACAGATCTCTTCTTCGTTTCACTGGGTTTGACGAGAGGCGTTTCACTCTTCTCAGCCTTCTTCACCTCGCTCGGTTTCACAAGCGAAGACGTTTCATTCTTCGCTCGCATAACCGACTTCACACTCTCCTTCTCCTCACTCCCATGCACCGTGATCTCCATTCGATCCACCTGCTTCGCCATCTCCCACGCCTCGGGCACCACCACACCCATCTCCTCCAGACGCTCGCACTCCTTCATCAGCTCCGCCTGGTCGCGCTTCACGCTCTCCAACTCGTCGATCTTCTTCAGCACGCTCTCCAGCTCGCCGCTCAGCGCGTTCACCTCCACCAGCAGGTCGCTCACGCGAGCCATGTAGTCTCGACGGCTCTTCTCCGTTTCCATTTGAATCGCCTTCACCTCCTTCTCCATCGCAACCACTTGACTCTCCAACTCGTCCTCGTGATGGGTGATCGTCGCTTCGTCCTCGTCCTTCTCCTTCTCCATGTCCTGAATGATCCTCGCGAGCGTGGGGAGGGTCTGAACGTCATTCACGGAATGAACACGAACTGTGTAGGATGCCTGGATGGAGACCGTCGACGTGTCGAAGAGCCTGTAGATCTGGTCGGTAAAGGAGGAGAGTGACTTGTCCTTCCCGGATGGACACTGGAGCGTGATTAACAACATGTCGGGGTCGGTGTTGCATTGTTGCTAGGGTGAAGAGAATACACAGAACGCGTACGGCGATTTCCTGGACAATCGAATAGAACGTCGTGTAGTAGTGCTTGTACAACGTAATGGTGGAGCGATCCGGAAGCGTAATGATCAATTCGTACAGATCGGAGCACACGTAGAGGGTGGAGAAGGGCTCGATCCCGATATCGTGGACTGTCGCCGTATCATTACAAACCACTCCGTTGAATAGGGCATACACAACGTTCATCGTCACATTCTCTCGCCGCATGATCTAGCAGTGAATCGGGACCACAGACTGCTACTGCCGAAAACCGTGCCTTCAACATACTTATGGTACACAGGGAATCAACGACAACACAGGCCCGCTTCGATCCGTATTGGATATCGATGGGAATGGTCGCGTTCCCAACTTCAAAGGAAAACGGATCCCTATCCATCCTGAGGACGTCGTTTACGTTGTCCTCATCTTTGTAATAGAAGTTACCTTGTTTTATGTGCACCAGCTTGTAATTCACTCCCAACGAATCCTATGCATGATCTATTGGGATCACGGACTACAGCAACGGCCTTGCGGATCATTTCAATCGTCAGCGTCGGTTTCGTTTTCACCTTGACATCCCTTCTCGATCCTTCGTAAATACCGGAAATCGTTAACTCCATGAGGGTAGCTCTCTCCTTGTGACGCTCCAACGACAGAACAGGCGAAGGACAGAACAATTGTGCTGGTGGGTTCTCCCTTTGCTGATTGCTTCTGTGTCCTTTCTATTTCATTGTCAGTGCGTTTGGCGTGTTTGCCGATCCACCCATTCCGGGCTTCTCTTTTCCTCCGATTCCCTTCCTTTCGTTCGTGCTGATCGCAGCTCCAATGCCCACGCGTTTCCTCCTCATCCGAGTATTGGAGATCAGGACTGTAGTTCGGCCTCCATTTCATGTTGAGTCATGTGCGGACAGTGAGCCTGGGAAAAGACACCCTTCTCGGGGTTTGAAATGGCAGAAATGGGAAGGGAACGGATTTGAGGTACAGCGGTTTTATTATAGGAAATTGTATGGATCCAATCTATGCGTGCCTCAAATCCGGCGCATTCCAATCCACCTCATTTCCATAAATATAGATACAGAAGATCTAGAAACGCGCAGCCATGGCTCTTCGTATGAGAACCTTGAAGAACTTTATCAACGACATCAAGAACTGTGTGTTTTGGCTATCGTGGTCATCATCGGCGTAGGTCAGACAAAGGAGGCTGAGTCGACTCGTGTGATGCAGGAGCTTGCTACTATTCGTAGCAGCTTCACCAGCGCTAAGCTTTCTGCTGCCGACAGAAAGAAGTACGTCTGGACTCTTGTATATATGTAAGGAGGCTGGACGGAGGGTGCCTCACGCTCTAGTTACCTGCTCGGATATGAAATCGACTTCGGCCACATGGAGGTCATTACGTTGATTTCTTCCCCCAACTTCCAGGAGAAGCAGGTCGGTTACCTCGCTGCCGCCGTCCTGTTCAAGTGCACCGATAAGCTGTTCACCCTGATCGTGAACTCGATGAGAAACGACGTCATCAACGGCGTGGAGGTGAACCAGATCCTGGCTCTCTCCGCTGTCGCCAACCTCGGTGGTCGCGACCTCGCCGAAACCCTTCTGGAGGACATTCTCCAGCTGGTGCAGAAGGAGACCACCACGCTGCTCGTCAAGCAGAAGTGCGCGCTGACTCTTCTCTCTCTGTTCCGTTCGAGCCCCGACACCGTCGGCACGCAGTGGGTGGACAAGGTGCTTCCCCTGTTCGACGTTCGCGCCAACGTGGGCTGCGCGCTGTCCGTCTCCGGTCTGCTGGCCAACCTCATCCCGCACATCAAGGAGGAGGACATGATCGACGAGATCCGCCACGTGGCGATCGGCGTGCTGCAGCTCCTCGTGCTGAGAGAGACCTGCCCCGACGACTACAAGTACTACGACGTGCCCTGCCCCTGGCTGGTGGTGAACTGCCTGCGCATCCTGAAGTCCTGCCCGTATCCCACGAGCAAGAGCGACATCAACGTGCTCGAGGACTCGCTGCACAAGATCCTGCAGCGCAACGAGATGACCAAGAACCGCAACCACGACAACGTGACGCACGGCGAGCTGTTCGAGGCCGTCAACCTGATCATCTCCTACGGAAACGAGACGGACCCCGAGCTGCGTGCCTCCGTGGTCAGCTACCTGGGCCGCTTCATCTCCTACGAGGAGCCCAACATCCGCTACCTGGGTCTGGACTACATGTCGCGTCTGGCGCTGCTGTCCGGCGTGAGCGACAAGATCAAGAAGCACCAGGACACCATCATGGCGTCGCTGGAGGACCCCGATCTCGCCATCCGCAAGAGAGCGCTGCACATGCTGTTCTCGATGTGCGATGAGGAGAACGCCGAGGAGATCGTGAAGAAGCTGCTGGAGCACCTGAAGACGCCCGACTTCATGATCAAGGAGGAGATGGCGCTGAAGACGGCCATTCTCGCCGAGCGCTTCCCGCCCGACAACCAGTGGTACGTGGACGTGATCACCGACCTGATGCTGTACTCGGGCGACTTCGTGTCCGACGATATCTGGCACAGAATGGTGCAGATCGTGTCGCAGCAGGAGGACCTGCAGGAGTACGCCTGCCACAAGATGTACGAGATGCTGCAGCCCAACAACGTGCACGAGACGATGGTGCTCGCCGTCCCCTACATCCTCGGCGAGTACGCCGAGCTGATCACGGAGCCGGAGATCGAGGAGAACGAGCCCGTGGAGCCCGAGTCCATTCTGGAGACGCTGCAGAGACACTACGTGAAGGTGAGCCTGCCCACGCAGACGCTGATGATGACCGCCTTCGCGAAGCTGCTGGTGCAGTTCGAGGAGCTGGAGGACGAGGTGCGCGAGCTGTTCGAGCAGAACCTGTCCCACATCGACAGCGAGATGCAGCAGCGTGCGGTGGAGTACAACGCGCTCGCCGATAGCGAGATCATGGAGGACGTGCTGGACCAGATGCCCCCCTTCGCCGAGGACCGCGAGAACGTGCTGGAGATGAAGCTGAAGGGACCTGAGGAGGAAGAGGAAGAGGAGGAGGACGATGATGATGACGATGATGATGATGACGACGACGACGACGATGATGATGACGACGATGACGACGACGACGATGATGATGACGACGATGATGATGACGAGGAGGAAGAGGAGGAGGAAGAGGACGACGGTGAGGCTGAGGGCATCGACGAGGAGGCGGAGGAGAAGATGCCCGTGTGGTTCAACAAGTGCGTGACGAAGAGCAAGGCTGTCCTCTACCAGGACGACCGCATCCAGATCGGTGTGACCAAGGACGTGCAGGGCTCCGTCGCTCGCTTCAACCTGTTCTACACCAACAAGAGCGGAGCTGCCCTCAAGAAGTTCAGCGCGGAGGTGGAGTCGGAGGAGAGCGGTCTGGCGATCGAGACCACGGAGTGCAACGACACCATCGACGAGGGCGCCAAGGGCAAGCAGCAGGTGACCGTGACGTGCAACAAGCCGTTCTCGTCGTGCCCTGTGCTGACGGTGAGCTTCACCTGCAAGGGCAAGGCGTACGAGCTGCCCATCGACTTCCCCGTGGTGGCGTGCACGTTCTGCACTCCGTCCAACATGGACGCCGACGCCTTCCAGCAGAGATGGTCGAACGCCTCGTACCAGGAGAAGGAGGCGAAGGAGACCTTCCGCGCTGCGGAGGACAAGGGCATCGACTGCCTGGAGGAGCTGCTGCCCACTCTCGGACTCAACATCGTCGAGGACGTGGACGAGTCTGCCAACAAGGTGTACGCCGCCGGTTCCTTCATGACGAGCAAGATCGGCGCCAGCGGCAAGCCCGTGAGCGTGGGCGTGCTCTGCCTGTTCGAGTGGGCAAAGACGAAGGGTGCCTACCGTCTCACTGTCCGTGCTTCCAACGCCACGGTTGCCAGCGCCTGCGAGGAGCATCTCAAGGCCGAACTTGCTTAAGTGCATTTGCTTGCTGCTGTTTGTTCCAAACGGGAGTTGTCTGCTCGCTTCCTTTCCTCTGTCGTCTGTTGCTTGCTTCTGTTCGTGACGTTTGCAATGTGAGGGGATGGCTCGCTGGGATAACGCGGTAGGAAGGCGATTCGCAGCGAGACGGGAGATGCGAGCAAAAACGAGTGTGTGTACAGCGAGTCGTTGAACTGGAGTCTCCTGAAGGACGGATCGAATGGAGGGGCGAATGTCTTTGTCCATCACGTCAAATTCCACATCCAGTACAAAATCGATTCTGCGGACAACGAGAAAGGCAAGATTTTGATGTAGCTGGGCGAGTGTCAGGGGTAATGCATAGAAGCCTAACCAAGCGTCTTCCCGACGTAGATTATCAACACATTCAAGTGCGCTTCCAAGTTGTTGTCGGACGTTCCGAGAAGGGCAAGAGTCTTCCCCTCATCACCGTGCCCACCACCTACGTGTTCTCCGACATCGACGAACGATGCCGAGTGGACGTTCCCATTACTGCAGAGATGCGCTGTGGCAGCTCGATCTTCTTCCGAGTGATCATCCAGGAGGTGACGTCGTTGCTCGAATCGCGTCTCATCCCTAGCTTCCTCGACATGGACTGGGAGCTTTCCCGCGAAGACCACTCCGCTCCCATCGGTATCTATAATGCGGGAGCCACGTGCTACCTGAACTCGCTCATTCAATCCCTCTTCTTCGTCCCGAAATTCCGGTCTCTCCTGGAATCCATCCCCACTCACGCCATCATTTCCCAATGCCTCCAATCGCACTCGTATTCTCTCCTGCAGCGTCTCCTTCAGTCCTCCACCTTCGCGCTGCAGAAGGTCTTCTATCTCCTCCGCCACTCGCGCGAGGCACTGGACATCGCCTTTCTCCTCGACTCGTTCGGCTGGAGCGACGAGGAGGCGAACCAGCAGGTAGGTGTCGAGGATTGGGCTCACTCAAAGCACGACGTTCACGAACTCCTCGTCCTTCTCATCGAGAAGCTGGATCGCGAGTGGAAGGAGTAGTCGTGCGTGCTGTGGTTGACTGTAGACTGTTCTGCTGCGACCGAATCCACGACTCTCCGTATGGTGTGTGATGATGTGTTGGTTGAGGAATAGAGCAACTGTTCAAAGGCGAGATGGTTAACACGATCAAGTTGTCCGACCACTCCGTGCACTCCTCGTCGAAAGAGCCTTTCTACGGAATTCCATTAGTATGCGCCATTTCGCTTCATGTTGTGTAGGAGGTGTTGAATCATCGGTCGTTCGCGGAATCACTTCGCCACCACTTCAAGAGCGAGGAGTTGACGGGGTCTAATCAGGTGGTGACGAAGGGAGGGAAAAGGAACGCCACGCGCAGTGCCACGCTGACGAAACTCCCATACCTCTTTTCGTTTCAGTTAAAGCGATTTCAGTATGATTCCTTCTCCGGGTGTGTAACAAAGGTTTGACAGGGAAGAGGGCGTTACGTCAAGGTGAACTCGCGATTCAGTTTTCCCGCCAAGTTCCGCCTCTCGTCGATCCTTCCCTCCATCTCGCTCCCGCACGACGAATACGAGCTGGTGAGCGTGTTTATCCACGAGGGCACGGTGCGCACGGGACACTACTACTCATACAGTCGTGCGGGCGAGCGAGGCGAGTGGGTGATGTTCAACGACAACGTGGTGGAGAAGGTGGAGTTCGAGCGTGTGGTGGCGAACGCGTTTGGCTGTGATGGCGATGCTGGCGATGAGAGGGCGAGTTGTGGCAGAGCGTCGCGTTTGGGGTTGAGTGGAGATTTGAGTGGAGATTTGAGTGGAGATTTGAGTGATGATTTGAGTGATGATTGGAATGGTGATTTGAATGGTGATGATTTAAGTGATGATTTGAGTGGTGATGACGTGAACGGAAACAAAGGAACACGCCTCGGTTTGAATGGAGGCAGAGAAACACGCGGCAGCAAACTGCAATCAACGGCTTCGGCATACCTGCTGCTGTATGTGCGACGAGAAGACGGTGTGTGTGATGGACAGACACAACACAACATGGAGGCAAACGCGAGGTTACTTCGCTCCTTTCTTCTTCATCATATGACCACTACCGTATCCCTGTACATGCAGGAGCATTGCTACTCCATTCGTCTTCTCACTCTCTCTCAACTCCAGCACGCCTCTCTCACAGACTGCGCCAACGACTTCGTTCCTGCTTCGTGTTCTTCGCGTTTTCTCTGGAAGGAGGAGGAGCTGACGAGCCAACTGCTTTCCTCGTGGGGAGAAGAACTTGGGGTCCCACCCTCGAAGCAAGTGGAGTTTGGAGGAGGAGTTGAGGGATAGAGTTGGTGGCTGGTGGAAGGAGCGAGAAAGAGAATGACTCGCGCGATCCCGAGACGGTGCTACTCGCGGTCCATGAGCACGGTGTTTGAAATTCTTGGGGTCCCACCCAGCGAGAATGCGTTGAGTTTGTACTGCAGCGATAAGCGCGACTGGAAGGAAGTGAGAACAAAGACAAGTCTGGTTGTGTTTGTTCGGTGGGCTGAGAAGTGCCGCTGGAGATGGAGGGAAATGGTTGTGGACAAGAGCGAGACGCTGCACTCTCTTCTCCAGAGCGTGAGGCAGTGGGTTCCTGAGGTTGGAGTGAAACGCTCTTGTGATGGATAGTGTGAGAGGTGGTGCGTGGAGCCAACGGACACTTCATCACGCACGTGGGGAAGTGATCTCTGTGCGTCGTTGTCTCTCGACGAGCTGGACTTCCACGTCTGGGAGAAGGAGGGAAATGATATGTAGAGTGGTGATGTGTTGTCCTTCTTCCCGCGCGAAGAAACGCCCACAGTGGGTGCGCACGAATTCATCACAGTACACTGCTTTCCGTTAGCCAAGTACAGCACGTGCTATGTCCCCTTTTCCCTCCATCTTCCTCGCGGCGTTTCATTCGCCGAACTCCAACAACGCGTGTGCGACACTGTGATTGCCACAATGCGAGAAGGCACGTTCGCCACCTCAGATTACCACTACACACCTCGTGTTCCGACGTGCAGCACCGACATCCGCTTCTTCCGTTTCACTTCACGCAAGGAGGAGGAGGAAGAGGATCCGGAATGGATGCATGATTTGAACTATCTGTCTCAGGAGTGTTCGTGGTTGCGTGAGCGCAGTGTTGTGGAGAGCGTGATGAAGAGAATTGGAGATGGGAGCGACTTCGACCCGTTTTGTGGAAATGAGGTCACCAGCGCTTCGTTCGTCAGTTGCGAAGAAGCATTCCAAAGAAAGCCCCGTTTTGTGGATTCCGGGAGTGATGCGTGTTTTGTATACTACGAGGTGGTTCCACATTACACGGAAGATATGAACGTGTACTATGTGAATCTGGTGAAGGAGAACAGTTTCCAGGAGCAGATCTTCCTGATGAAGGATGATTGCGATTGCGGCACTCTGGTGAACGAAGTGGGGAAACTACCGGGGTGGAACGGTCTTCCTCTCACGTGCTATTCCATCGACGAAGGGACGTTTTTCGACATTCAAGAGGAATCCTTCACTCCCTCGTTTGCCATGAAGTACCAGCGGTATGCCCAACTCTGCATTGCCCCACGCGTTGAAGTGACGGAAGGCAGCGTTCTGTGCTGCTGCGCGGTCATCAACGAATGGCAAGAGAAGGAGGGAGCCGTTTTTTCTCCTCACCACATTCCTCGTCTCCTGGCCGTTTCGGTCAACGAATCCTATTCCTTCTTGTTCGAGCGCTTGAGGACCCTCTTCGAATTGACTGGAGAGGAGTGCGAATTGGTCTTCCTCGACAGCTACACGGAGCTGTGCGAGGAGCGCAATCAATGGATCTTCGTGCGCAAGCTGGGACAGACGATTGCCCAGAATCCGGTGGACGAGGAGCTGGTTTCTGAAGAGGAAGACGAGGACTCGCTGCACCCTCCCTTCTTTGCGTTGTACAGGAAGCAATACGCGGTCACACAGAATTCTATCTCGGACTCGTTGCATTTGTCGTCTGTTTGTTCTGTCACTCCGTGGGGTGTTCTTGGGTGCGGAAACGCAAGGGATTATGCACTTCGCCGCCCAGTGATCGGGGTTTTGTGGGTCCTAAACTGATCATGGGGAGAAGAGCGCAGAAGAAAGATACACCGAAGAGAATGAGCAATATCTGTCCGGCGGGAATTGACTTCGGAAACCTGTATACCATCATGTCTGTGTTCCAGACGAACGCTACAGATCCGCTGAAGTCCGTTCCTATCATCGTTCCTGATCGCAATGGCACGAAGGTCATATCGTACGCTCGGTGCTCGTTTTGGGTGCTAATCCGTTAGGTCTGAGGTTCTTTTCGAGAATGGCAACCGCAGAACGGCAACGGATGCTAGTGTTCTGGTACATATCTAATTCAATGCACAACTCATGGCGTAGAGCGACAGAAACCACGCCTCGTGTGTGAAGTTCATAAAGTCGTCGATCAAGCGTCCCTTTTCCCTGGTCAGTGACGAGATCAAGATAGCGCTTCCAGCCATCAAAGAGGATGCGAATGGGATCGTGGAGTACCGCATTTCGATCGAAGGCCACGAGGAGCACTTCTGGCCGCCGCATCTCGCCGGCTCTTACCTTTCGGATCGAATTGACGACATAAAGAGCAACAGAGAGATGGACAAGCTCAATCTTGTTCTCTCTGTACCCCTTTTTCGATTTCTTGAGCGTAGGTACCCAAATACTTCACAGACGAGCAGATCAACGACTACAGAGCTGGCTTGCAAGTTGCCGGTATTGCGGAGTACACGCTCATTTACGAGCCCGACGCAGTGGCCATCGAGTACGGCTACTACAAGAACCTTTCAAAGGAGTTCGACGGCAAGCCATTGACCGTTCTGTTCGTCGGCGTCGGCTTCGCGGCCTCTCAGGCATTCATTGTGCAGTACACGAAGGTAAAAACTCCGATGGGGTGTAACACGCAGGACCACTTCAAGATTCTCCATTACGCCTCTTCGCAGGAAGTCTCGTCCAGCAAGATCGATTCGATCCTCTTCGACCTCACGCTGCAGTCCTACGAAGATCAGAAGAACCCCAGCGACCCCGACATCAAGGGCGACAGCGCCGTCTATTTCCAACTATTCCCGCGGATTCTGAAGGCGAAGGAGAGTTTCTCCCACGAGGGTTTTAATCGTGTTTTCTATCCATTGTAGGCACGGAATACGAAGAGGTGGCGATTCCCGGCAGCTCGTTCAACGATGAGATCTACACCGAGATTGATAGCTGCGACCTGCAGGACCGTCTCGAGGAGTCCGGGATGCTGGATACCTTCCGTGGACTGATACAGGAGTGTTTGGACGCTGTGGTAGAAATCGCTCCGATTTGGGTCATTCGTAGAAGGGCACTCCCATCGATCGAATCGAAGTGTGCGACGCTGGCGCGTTCAACACTTCTTTCAAAGCGGCTACCAACGAAGTGGCTGCGAACAACAGTTTGAGCATATCCAAATACCCCTCCGTTTTTGTCGCTCCTTCACGGACAGTGTGTTGTGAACACGAGCCGAGTCGTGTCGGAGTGCGTCGCGAAGGGCAACAGTGAGTACGCCTTTTATTCCGCCTATTATGGCGATTCCCATTATTCCCCCGTTTTGAGCGATTTGTGCAAGGATGTAACTCCCATCTGTTCTACGTCGTCTGTCATGTGCAAGGAGCTCGTCAACCACAGCTCTTCCGACTGTAACCGAAATCGTGCCGATTCACGGATAGTCTCTTCGGACCTGAAGAATCGTATCGAGGAGGCGCGCAGTCTGGAGGAGAACGTGAACCAGCTGAGCAAGGAGGCGGTGGAGAACGAGCGCCTGCGCAACGAGTACCACACGGTGATTCGGAGCGTGGAGGACAAAATTGAGGGGAAGGTGGGGGAGTCGAAGACGAAGAACATATACGCGTTATACGAGACGGAGGTGAAGGAGATGCTGAACAAATGGAAGAAGTGGTCAAAGAAGAACAAAGACGCATCGAGCGCCGAACTGAGCGCGCAGCTGGCGGCTATCAAGGAGGAGGAGAAGGTCACGATTGCGGAGCTGAGGCGCAAACACGAGGCGCTGCTGCGCAAGGAGGAGGAGGAGCGTCGCCTGGAGGCGCGTCGTCAGGAGGAGGAGCGCAGAAGACAGGAGGCGGAGGAGGCGCGTCGCAAGCAGGAGGAGGAACAGGCGATGGTGGAGAGATGGGTGTGGCTGAACGAGGAAGCTTACTTCCTGACGAGTCACCTAACCGCAGAGGATTACGACTTCCTCGTGAAGAACGAGCAGAAGTGAGTTCCCGCCAACTCCTTCATTTTTAGAGTTCGCGAGCTGGTGGAGAGCGAGAGGAGGATCAACGCCAGCTATATCGGCTACGACTTCGACCCGCGCGTGAACGCCAACCCCGAGCGATCTGGGTTCTTCCCCTTCGGGCCGCACAACGCTGGAGGCGCGATGGGCCTATTCGATGTCTTCGGTCCACGTGACGGGCGTCGGCAGGTGTCCGCGCTGGAGCAGTCGACGATGCTGGTGAAACGTGCACAACGTGTCCCAGTAGAGTTTGGGGCCCCAAGGGCGCCGACGGTGGAGATCCCGCGCACGACGGAGGGCGAGGTGGCTGTCCGAGAAAACTACATATATAGGGGACAATTGTTGGACGGTGTCCCAGAGGGAAACGGCACCCTGTACTGCGTGTCGTCGAAGGAGGTGGTGTACCAGGGCTGTTTCCACGAGGGACTGTACAATGGATACGGTGTGTTGTTCTTCGAGAACGCGGAGTGCGCGCGAGGCACCTTCGAGAACGGTCGTCTCGTCCACGGGAGGAGGATTCTGAAGGACGGGTCGATTCTGAACGGAGGTATTGAGGGTAACCGTCTGAAGGGCGAGGGCCGCCTGATCTTCCCGTCGGGTGTGTGCATCGAGGGAAACTGGGTGGAGGGAAAGCCGAAGGGGATGGTGAAGTGCCGCATGCCTGGATATGAGGAGGTGATTGACTATGATTATGACAATCGCGACGACAACACCCGAATCCGAGTTGAGGTGTATGACGAGGTTGTGTTCTTCCGGGACAACACATTGGTAAAGACGGGAATGAATCCGGAGTTCCTGTTCTACCGGAATGGCGACATCTTTGTGGGCGCCACGAAGCGGGGTAAGGAGCCGTCGAAGGGACTCTTCTTCCACTTTACGAAGGATCACTACACGCAAATGGTGATGAACGGTGGCTGTGAGGATCTTAGCATCAAGGACATCTCCTATGTGGACGAGGGACTGGTGAAGAGCATTCGATTTGAGATGTAACTGCGCTGTTTGTTTAAGAGGATCGTTTTGTTCTTCGCCTTCCATGCGGTGAAATATCCCTCCCAACATGATCCGCAGAGTATATATTATTCCAGAAGCGGAACTATGGACTCGATTTCCAACCCTTCCTATCCATCATTCCAGGGTGGAATATCGCCATTGTGCCCATTCCTAGATTCAATCACACTCGTTTGGGACCTCATAGGGCACATTCACACGAGAGGCTTGAAGGAGGAGGAGATTGCGGTGCTGAAGCAAAATCAGAACACGAGTCGTGTCCCTTGTCTCGCCATGACAACTAGGTTCTGATCCCGAGTGGAGGAATGTGACTGTGTATTCAGTCAACGAATCTAGCGACAGCGTTGCTGACTTTTCCTCCGTCCGCAACTGTTCCTTCTTCGACTCTGTCGTGATTTCAGAAGAGATCGGGGAGGCGGTCTATGCCGACTGCATCACTCTCCCCTGCGGTTTGTCGGATACAGTCTTTCGCAACTGTTTCCTGTTCCCCGGAATTGCAGTGTACAAGAACACCCTCATCGAGAACAGTGTGATTCTGAGAGGAAGCATCATCATGGGCTGTGGTCGTGTTACCTGTGAGCGTACGCCTCTCTCCTCTTCGTCACATGTAGATGACGCCCTGTACGGCAACGGAGTGGTGATCAACATGGGCAATGAAACAGGCGGTTTGCAAATCCGTTCCTTTGCCGATTTGAGGTACGGAGACCTGAGTGATGTGGTGGCGAAGGGGCAGTACGACCAGCATGGTGTGTCGGACTACCTGTGCGTCGATTCCACAGTCAATAACGACTAGAAATACCATTCGCGGTCACTACTCCGTGTTCGGAGAGCACTCTTTTGTGGAGGGATGCCCTCTCCTGAAGACGGTGTACGTGGGCGAGTACTGTCACGTGATGGGCTCGACTCTATCGAACTGCACGCTCCTGAGCAGCGAGGACAACAAAACGGAGTAGTGGCGTTTCTCTCGTGTAATGTGCAGTGTGATGAACGGGGACATCACGGACAGCATCCTGCAGTGGGCCTGTCGCTTCGAGTCGGGCTCGAACTGTGAGTCGAGCATCCTGTGCGAGCACGCGGACACGAGCTGCAACGCGAAGATCGTGAACAGCATCATCGCTCCCAACACGGGCGTTTCATCTGGAGAGTGTAACTCTTCGTTGGTGGGTCCATTCATTGGATTCCATCACAACAGTGTGTTGATCAGCGGTAAGAGTGTGTGGCTGGAGTCATCGCGCAGCACTGTGGTTTGACGGAAAGGGCAACATCGGGTATGGAGCCAACATTGGAAGCAATCACACGGGACGACTGCCCGACCAAGAGTGCATTCCTGGCGAAGGCGTCTTCTTCGGGCTTGGCTGCAACATCAAGTATCCGTGCAACCTGCACAACGCTCCCTACACCATCGTTGCCTCGGGCACCACGTTGCTGCCTCAGCGCGTGGATATGCCCTTCTCGCTTATCAACCTGCCCACCAAGGTGCACGCTGGAATCTCGCCAGCTATGAACATATCCATGATTTGTGTTGACGCAGCCTCCTTCACGCCCAAGAGATCTTCCCGGGATGGGTGATTTACGCGAACTACTACATGCTCATCCGCAACGAGGACAAGTTCATGTACCGCAACAAGTCGCGCAGACAGCACTTCGCCACGCGCATTCTTCGCGAGAGTGTGGTTGCGATGATGATGCACGCTCGCGACCAGCTCGCCTTCTTCCACCCCTCCAAAACCCTGTTCGATCTGAAAACGCTTCAAGAGACGACCATGGCGTCGGAAACAACGGTGTTCTTGAAAGAAGGCGAGTGGAGCATTGATCGAGACGATTCTGCTGTGTACTTGGAGGGAGATGTGAGGACGAAGAAGTCGTCTCATGGACAGATCGATGGACTGGGAAAGAACCTGCTGACGGAGCGAAGTCGAAAGAAGGGCGTTCGCGCGTACTCCCTGGTGATTCGGCTCTATCTGCTGAGAGTGAGGATGGAGGCCATACATTACGCGCAGCGTCTCTTCCAGCTCATCAAAGACGTCCTTGCAACGATGGATGACGAGACCTTGTCATATGAGCCTCTCTTTAAACTGCCTCAATGGGAAGGCCTGAAGACGTAGTTACCGCCACACTTCATGACACGTAGATTGCTGAAGCAAGAGTACGAAGCCCTGCTGTTATCCCAGGCACTCAGTGCCTACGGAACCATAGAGTACGAGTTGCTGCGCATCGCAGAGGACAGCAAGAAGAAGGACTTTACGCGCGGCAATCACGTGGATGCGGTAAACGAGAGCGGAGAGGGTTATGTGCAGAGTTACAATACGACGCACGACTACGAAAAGGATATCAACGTGATTCGCAAGCGAAAGAAGTCCAGTTGGTAATGCCATGATCACGAGTAGGCAAGTGGACGAGAACATGGAGGAGCTGACGAACATCACGAATCGCGTCATCACCCTCTGTGGCGATTGCGAGTTATGCTCCTAGTACTCATCTTTGTTGGAAGGAATGAGTTTGAGTTCAGGAAGTTGGGACGCTTGATATTGGAGTTCAGTCAATCAGAAAACATCTGAATGCAAACAATCACAAATCACGTGAACTCAGAATGAATCTGAACTCAAGCAATCGGAAAACAAACAGACAACTTATAGTATACGACAACAGCAATTCTGCTTCTTCTCTACACAGTCATTTCCCACCGCCAACACACACCAATCTCTTCCACGACAGGACTTGTGACCGTGGGAAGCATCATGCGAACCATATCCAACGATTCTGGAGACAGTCCCTCCGTCTTCACCTTCAATTCTCCCAACACGACATTCTTGGCCTTCACCAACTCAAATAGCGATTTGATATTCTCGTCGTTGACTGGAACGCCTACGCTCAACGCACACACCAACACAAACCCTGCAGATCCAACCCCACTCCGTCAATCAAGCCAGGTGCAAGCGCCAGGATCAAAAGCGCAGGATCGTTCACACCTTCAATGAAGTCAAATCAACACCAATACGCGATACGGTAATCGTGGCCAATTTCGGGAGTATTTCTGGAATCGGAGCGACCGTTTCGTCTTTGGCGAGGTCGATATCTACAGTCCATCTCACTCGGCAGAAATACCCTCGAAAACGATTTGTCGCACGGACGAGGGCAAGAAGGAGAAGAAGGCGGAGAAGGAGGAAACAGTTTCCTTGAAGCCGGTCAGATGCAGCGTGTGGAGCGAGAAGAGCGGAAGTGCGAGCAGCGAGGCGTTGAAGATGGTGCGAAGAGACGAGTGGAAGCCGTCTAGAGAACATTCGAGAAGGCCTGGCGTTACTGTTCCAACGGAAGAGCGAGCAGGTAGTGTTCAGGTAAAACGAACTACCCTGGTTCCAGTTATCGCCCGCGACTACGCCTCACACACCAACACCTCACCCACTCTCGAGTGCGGTTTGCAGGCACTTGTGCTCGTGCACGCGGCGCTGGAATGCCACACTCAACGCAAATAGGCGCTTTTCTGACGTGTCACACACTTCTCGCATCCTACCCGACACACGGAGCTCCCGCAGCATGGTGAAGCCGCCCTCGTCGATCGCCTGAAGGAGGGCGCACAGCGACGACATGGGGACGTCGCAGTCTGATGATGATGCGATGATGATGTTGTACCGGTGAGCGTTAGGGATTTGAGGCTGTGGAGACTGCGGTTCTTGCTGATCGAGATGATGGTGTTCGTGCCCTCGGTTCCCAAGTGCTCCTCTAGAATTGAGTCGAAAAGTGGAATGGACGAATTGTGAGCGTTTGGAGCGTGGGAATCGATGTGTTGGTCAGCATAGGTGACAGGAGAAGAATATTGTTCGGAGACAGCTGGTTGTCTACGGGGAAGAGAATGGACAGACGCATTACTCATGATCACGAGATCGCGGAGATTGTCGCTCCTCTCTCTGTACGCTTGCACGAACTGAAGAAATGACTCGTCCGCTTTTGTGTCTACGTCACACGGGATGATTAGGTGTACTAATGACGGAAAAGGACTCCCAGTACTTGGAGGCCACAATGTGACCCAGTCCCTCGCCACTGATAGGGTTGTCTACGATAAACCACCGTCCACAACACCACTGTCAAACAGAACGGAGACAATGCCGTCGGTGCGGCGAATGAGCTTGTTGATGTAAATGGCGCCCGTCGACGTGATGCCGTTGCCTACGGTCCACAGGAAGAACCAGCCGTACAGGAAATGTCGATCTTGCGCAACGACGGACACGGATTGGGGTTCTGGCGACGGATGGTTGACGAAATGATCTCGAAACCGTTGTCGCCGATGCTGTTGTCTTTCGCGTGAGCAAGGAGAAACAGGAATACAAGACAGGTCGAGCGTATCCAGACGCGAGAAGCCCAGACGAATCGACTCCGCGATGCTGCACGCCCCCACATAAGTGATGCGGTTGTCTACCTCCTGAAAGAGAAGCTCCGTGTCTACGTCCCAACAGCAGTTTCTTTATATGCTCTCGTATCGAGATGTGGTCAAAGATGCGAAGAACACGCTTCAGACTCTCATCTGACAACTGCTGATCTACGCCTCAAAAGAGGGAGAAACCAATGTGCTTGTAAGATTGATCTCGGTCGCTTGCGGCTATCCGTTAGGTATTACGAAGAAGACTCACGTCAATCCTTACAACACCGTTCTCCAACTCGATGGTGTATGTCATGCTCTATCGTGCGGAAGAGTGGTGTAGCCGAAATGCTGGGCTCAAAACTACTGGGTTTCTTCCGCCTCTTTGTTTTCGTGGAATACCCGCGGTGAATCGTAATCCTCAGTCTGGAGGCAACGATGCGAATGGAGAGAGTGGAGCATTGTGAGTGGAAGAAACAGAAGTCGATGTGATTGTGCTGATGGTGATCATGACGGAAGAGAGTCCAGCATTCCCCTTGGGCGATCGATTACCCCTTCTTGTTGCAACAGAATGCCTCTTTTCCTTCCCTCCACTTCTACCGGTTTCCATAAAGTGGTAGTCTTGCCTCCACACCATGAATTCCATGATCCCGACGATTGTCACCGTTCAAAAGTGGGCGAGGAAGAGACACATCATCCCCAGATTCCTGTCCGCCTTCATTGACAGACTATCAAAAGCGAAGCAGTCGCTCGAGGGCATCGACGGCTCGGTTAGTGGCATGACGGACATGAAACAGCTGAGTACTCGTATCATTCAACAATGGAACACTCTATTTCCAAATAATCCTATCTACAGCATTGACCACGTCAGTTCAAACACGTTGATAGCGACAAAGACGAGGTATGTATTATTCCCGTGTTGTGAGTGTAGAGACGAGGTCGTGTTGGACCGGTCAAACCAGCAGAAGCAAAAGCTCATCATGGAGGTGGAAGTATTGCGCGCGCGGTTGCACGAGCAGCAGGAAGAAACCGCCCACTTGCAAGAGGAGTACGCATATAGTTGCGTTTTCACGTAGAATCACACAGCACAACACAGCCATCAACCTGGGGAAGGGATCCCTGCAGCAGCTGCAGCAGCAACGCAGCTCGCTCATAGCCACCTTGTCTTCGCTGCAGACGCAGAAGCTGAACGAGGAATCCGACTTGCGGGCGCTTCAAGCGACAAAGCTCACAGTCTCTGTGTCTTCAGGGAATGATGCTTAGCTGTTGGAAGAGCTCGTATCTCTCCAGAAGGCCCACGAGGCGGAAAGCACCTCGATCGAGGCGCTGCGAGTGGAGAAGGAGGAGCAGAGAAAAGCGCTGGAGCAGGTACATCCCCCTCGAAGCGTTGAGAGCCTAGTTGCGAAACGAAAGCATTCTGCTGACGAGAGAGATTGAAGCCATCCACCACCAGATTCGTGAAGGGGAGGAAACCATGAGGAAGCAGAGAGAGGAACTGTCCGCGTCTTCTGCAAACCCGTCAAGTACGCTCACGCACCAACTGCTCCAGAGCGAAAACAGCGTCAATTCCACCGTGACCACGCCGCAAGTCTCTGTATCGCCGGATCAGGATCTGGCCAGCACCATGTACATGCAGTGGAGCGTCGTTGGGATGCGGAAGCGCATAAAGCGGAAACAGCGCCATCAGCGAGAACCCGCCATACAGCTCATACAGACCGACTCCAGCACAAACATCTTTGACGACAACACCTTTTGGTAGTCGAGGCGTTTGGTTAAGAAACACAATGAGTAGGGTATAACAACGAACCAACGCTTACTTCTTGGCAGACACACCGACGGACTTGCCGAAGCGACCCGTCGTCTTGGTGTGCTGACCACGGACCTTCAGGTTCCAGTAGTGGC
>ERZ780157.684-NODE-684-length-42157-cov-13.020427_pt1 | contig 42157 bp, 44 predicted proteins | sample MGYA00511169_ERZ780157 | MGnify/ENA primary metagenome ERZ780157 (study PRJEB29588, sample SAMEA1965149) | human gut metagenome | biome: human gut; feature: human-associated habitat; material: faeces | place: Denmark | collected 2008/2010 ...
ATTATCTTTATATTTATTAAATATATATCCTTCATATTTATAAGAATAATTTTTTATTAAATCATCTTTAGTTAAGTTTTCACACTTTAAAAGTTTATTTAATATTTTTTTGTGAAATCTAGAATTTTGATCAGGATACTCAGTAAAAGATACCATATCACAGTTTTTAAAAGCATACTCAACTAATTTACGATAGGTATCTCCTTTTATTTCTCTTTTTACATACATAACGATTATGTCAATATTATCAGATGGTAAACATAAGAAAGTGTTACATCTAGTTTAGCATCAATAATATCATACCTCCTTTTATTTTTACTTCCATATAAATATTTATCAGAAAGGTTTTTCCACGACATAAATTTCTGAAAAAAATTCCAAAAATTTAGAAAGTTTTCTAAATTTATTAGTTTAACGTAACTTCCGTATCACTATTTATAACGGTTCCAGCGCTTACGCTTTGATATCCTATATATCCTGATGCATTAATAGTGTGCTTAATTCCTAATTTAGATAATACGACGTCAGCCTCTTTAACAGAATAATTAGTTAAATCTGGCATTGTTATAGTTCCATTTGTAAATATAAATACTTTATCTTTTGTACTTACCTTAGAATTCTTATTTGGATACTGACTAATTACTTTGTTTCCATCCCCAAAAATAACGTAGCTTGCGCCCAACGCATCTAAAGACTGCTTAACTGATTCGGTTGTCTTATTTTTATAACTACCTAATTTATACGTAGTAACTTCTTTATTTATTTCAGGAGCTTCTTCAAATATGCCTAAGTATTTTGCAGTATCTCTTACTATTGTTTGAACCGTTTGTGGAAGTACGTTAGAATTATAACTTCTTTGGAAAGCAACATATAAAATTACCTTAGGATCATCTTTAGGATACATTCCAGAAAAAGAAGTTATATAGTCATACTTACCATCATAATATTTTCCAGTTCTTGGATTAGCTATTTGAGCAGTACCTGTTTTACCAATTAAATCATAGCCATCCATTTTATATTTACTACCTGTTGTTTCCGATGAATCAGAGTTTACAACACGGTACATTAAATCTTTTATCTTATTTATTGTTTCAGTAGATGCAACTTTCTCCCCTTCTTTTACCGCCGCCTTATAAGTTACTTCTTTGGTTGAGGAATTAACGGTCTTAGAAACAATATAAGGATTTAATATTACGCCATTATTAGAAATTGCCGTAAGTGCTTTTATCTGCTGGATAGGAGTTGTTGTAATACCTTGTCCAAATCCAGCATTAACAACTTCGACATCATACTTAAACTTAACCTTACCAGTATACTCGTTTGGAAGATCAATTTCTGTTTTTTGACCAAATCCTAACTTTTTATAATAATCCATAAGTTTCTGTCTTGATAAATAATTTTTTATCATGTTTGCAACGCAAGTGTTAGAAGATAGCGTGTATCCTCTTGAATAAGGTATTAGTCCCCAACCTGTTTTGTTCCAGTCTCTTACGGTATCATCACCTATCTCATAAGGACCAGTTTCACAGTTAGTATTATAAGGATCCCAGGTAGGATTATTTTCAAGAGCTGCCATATAACTATAAGTTTTCATAACAGATCCTGGTTCATAAGTATAAGATACAAGTGGGTTTAAGTAGTTTTTTATATCTTTTGTATTTGGATTAAATGATGGGCTTGTTGCAGAACCTAATATTTTTCCAGTTTTAGCATCTGCAACTACCGCAACTATCCAGTTTGCACTAGATTCATTTTGAGCCTTATTAATAGCCGTTTCCAAAGACATTTGTACGTTTGAATCAATTGTTAAATAAACATCATTTCCATCTATTTTTTCCTTTCTAATCTCATTAGAATTAGGAAACTTATAGCCATTTAAATCCTTTTGATATTTAACAAAGCCATTAGTACCAGTCATCTTTTCATCATACTGTTTTTCAATTCCCATAAGGCCCTTCATATTACCTTTTTCATCACTTGAAGTATAACCTATTACATATGATAAAAAATTGTTATTAGGATAATATCTTTTATGAGTTGTTATAAAATCTATTCCACTTAAGTTTAAGTTTTCAATAGCTTCTTTTTGAAGTTCGGTAAGGCCCTTTCCCTTTGAACCAAACTCTACCTGATAAGCCTTTTTATTTAATCTTTCTAAAATTTGCTCTTTTGACATATCAAGTACGGTAGCTAGTTTTTCTGCCGTATCTTCTTTATTTACAACGTGAAGAGGAACTTTAGAATCCTTACTTCTTGATTCATCTAAGTATGCTATTATCGTGTATGAATTTATTGTTTGTGCTAAAACGTCACCATTAACATCATATATGTTACCTCTTAGAGCGTATAACGTTTCTTTTTTTGTGTTTCTCTTATTTGCAAAACTTTTTAGGTTTATACCATCTACTTTTCCAGTTAAACATAGATAGCCTAATCTTAAAATAAGCACAAAAATAAAAAGAAAAAATATTAAAGTAAAAATTTTAGCAGTTGCGTTTTTATTTTTATTTAACATTTCTCTTTTCATTTAAATCACCCTTATTTTTGAATTACAATAATGTTATTATTATTATACTCCAATCCGTTACTTGCTGCAACAAGTTGCATATTTTCTAATGAAATAAGTTCGTTTACTTTCATCGTTAAACTTTCGTTTACTTTTTCTTGTTTAGTTACGCTTTTTTTAAGTCTTTCGACTTCTATATTAACAGATGATAATTGTGCCTTAAAGAAAAATACGGACACGAAAACAAATGCTACCGTAGTTACGGTAAGTGTTATCATCATTTTTTCAAATTTAGTCTTTCTCTTTCTTTGTTTTGCCATATTATCACCCTTATTTTTGTTTTATAGCAACTCTTAAAGTTGCACTTCTACTTCTTTTATTTTCTTCTAGTTCTTCTTTAGAAGGCTTTATCTTTTTTAATACTTTAATATCTGGAATATATTCTTCAGGAACGTTTGGCATTCCTTTAAATATCTCGTTTTCTTTTGACCTTTCTTTAAATACTTCTTTACATATCCTATCTTCTAGTGAGTGGAAAGTAATAACTGCTATTACACCACCTTTTTTTAGCATATCAATCGCATCATTTAAGGCCTTAGGTAAAATGCTAAGTTCTTTATTTACCTCTATTCTAATCGCTTGAAATGTTCTTCTAGCAGGATGTGTAAGCCTTTTATATTTAGCAGGTACACAATTAGATATAACCTCTGCAAGTTCAAGCGTTGTCTTTATTTTTCTTTTACTTCTTACTTTTTCTATTTCTCTTGCTATTTGCTTAGCGTATTTTTCTTCACCATAATCTCTTATTATTCGGTATAAGTCATTAAAAGAATATTCATTAACAACCTCATATGCTGAAAGGCTACTTTTTCTATCCATACGCATATCAAGATCTGCATCTAAGTGAAAACTAAACCCCCTGGTGGCATCATCTAGTTGCGGAGATGAAACTCCAAGGTCAAACATAATGCCATCTACTTTAAAAATACCTCTTTTTTCTAGTTCTTCTTTTAAATTAACAAAGTTACTAGGAATAATAGTAAAGTTATCTCCAACTTTCTTTAGAATGTTTTCACTATAATTTCTTGCTTCTTCATCTTGATCAAAAGCATATAATTTTCCCTTTTTCAATCTTTTTAAGATTGCACTTGAATGACCAGCATATCCTAAAGTACAGTCAACATAAATGCCATCTTCCTTAATGTTTAAAGAAGAAATGGTAGGCTCTAGTAAAACGCTTATATGTTTCATTTAAACCTCCATATTATCAAACAAGTCTTCTGCTATGTCTGATATGTTATCATAATTTTCTTCTAGTAAGGTGTTAAACTTACTTTCTGACCATATCTCTAGTCTGTCATTCACGCCAATTATAACGCATTCTTTTTCTATGTTAGCGTAAGATACAAGTGGTTGTGGAAGTGCTACTCTTCCTTGTTTATCAAAGCATGCCTCAACAGCTCCTGACAAGAAAAATCTTAAGAAAGCCCTAGCATCTTTCTTTGTAAATGGAAGTTTTCTTAGTTTTTCAACCAATCTTTCCCATTCTTCCTTTGAATAAACGAATAGACATCCTTCAAGTCCGCGGGTAACAATAAATGTATCTCCAAGTTCTACTCTGAACTTAGATGGAACAACAAGTCTTGCTTTATCATCAATATTGTGATGAAACTCTCCCATAAACATATTAATCCCCCACAATCTACCACTTCATTCCACTGGCTACCACTATGATACCATATAATAAGATAAATTGTCCATATAAAAAAACTAAAAAATATTACAAAAATAGTACTTTACGTAAAGTATAAAATTCATTTTTTTATAATATACCCCTACCATTATTATCTAAAAAATGATAAAATATCAGTATGATTAAAAAAATATTAATAGGGATTGTTAAAGTATATCAAAAAATTCCTGGAAGTTTTCACGGATACTGCAAACACGTTCCGTCGTGTTCAAATTATATGATTGAAGCACTAGAGACTCATGGAGTTTTTAAAGGGTTATATTTAGGAACAATAAGAATACTTAAGTGTAATCCGTTTGGAACTTATGGATATGATCCCGTACCAAAAAAGGAGAATAAAAATGAAAAATAAAATTATTGTGATAATTGGAGTTATCGTATCACTATTTATGTTATCTGGGTGTGCTAAGGAAGATACTACGTTTTCCATGACGGCTTATACAAGTACTTACCCAACAGAATATATACTAGATAACTTATACGGAGAAAAAATTGCCATATATAGTATTTATCCAGATGGAATAAACTATAAAAATTATAAGCTAACAAATAAACAATTAAGTGATTATAGCAAAGGAGATTTATTTGTTTATAATGGAACTATTAAAAAAGAAAAGGATTATGCTGTTAGCCTTTTAAATAAAAATAAAAACATAAAGGTAATTGATGCATCACTTGGTATGACATATTCAGGTGATCCTGCTGAAAACTGGCTTAACCCATCAAACTATTTAATGATGGCTTCAAACATAAAAAAAGGTCTTGAAGAATACATTAATGAAAAAATAGAAACAGATGTAATAGATAGTAATTATGAAGAGTTAAAACTTAATTTATCTGAGATAGACGCTGAATTAAAACAAATTGCAACTAACGCAAGTAACACTACGATAGTTGTTTCAAGTGATACGTTTAAATATTTAGAAAAATATGGATTTAACGTTATATCATTAGAAGAAAACAATAATTTAAATGAGAAGACTCTTTCAGAAGTAAGAAAACTTTTAGCTAATAAGAAAATAAGTTATATATTCTTAAAAGATGATGAAAAAGAAAATGATACAATTAAAAAATTAAAAGAAAGTTATGAGTTTACAACCGTAAAACTAAATACCATATCTACCTTAAGTGCTAGTGATAGAAAAGATAAAAAAGATTATATCTCAATTATGGAAGATAACATAAACTCAATAAAACTTGAAGTAAATAATTAAAAAAGACTTAAGTTTTTGATGATAAAAATATCATTAACTAGTCTTTTTTAATTTATCTTATTTATTAAACCTTTACTATTTTCTAAATAATCCTTTAAATAAGATGATATATAATTAATACTTTCGTAATCAAAATTTGATATTCCAAGTATTCTTAAATTTTCAGTAAAATCAGAATTATTTAATCTTTTATTAAGTATATTAATGTTTTCTGTATAAGAAAAATCTTCATCTACTTTCCTTTTTAAAAACGTTGCCATTACAAATCCAAACACATAATTCATTCCCATAGAAATAGTATAAAAATCCTCGTTACCCTCTATTCTGTTTAATACTTCAAAATAATTTTTTTCTGGAAATAAACAATTAAAGTTCTTCTCTGTTACAGCACCATATTTTATATATGTTAGCAAAATTGAAATAGAGTTTGAATATAATTTAGATAATTTACTTGTATCTTTTAATCTAATATTTTTAAAAAATAAAACTTCATCCTTATACCCCAATTTAAGTAAATAATCATAAAATTGTAACTCTGTATAAAGTGCAACAACCTCAGACATAATAGCTATTTGTTCATTATTTGTAGGCCTATTTGCCATATGACCCAGTTCATGAGCCATTATTATACTATCCAATAATAAACCACTATTTGGAAATGTAACATCCCCGTTACCATTATTATCTACTTTTCCTTTTCCCTTCATATAACTTTTTTTATCTTCTTTATCAAAATTAATATAAGATGGTGATAATGTTCCGTCATTCATATACTTATCAACATCCACAGTCATATTAATACTTTGAAAAAAATCTTTAACCATATCAATTTTCTCAAAAAAGTCTATCTTTTTAAAGTTTGTATCATCGTATGTATCATTAAAATCAAAATCCATAAAATCTTTTGAAGCAATACTACATAAATCATAAAATTTCTCTAAATTATAATATACAAATATATCATCACCTTGTTCGTATTTTGCTTTTATCCAATCAATATAATTTTCACAATATAAATTAATCTTTTTTTCTTTAGAATCCATAGTTATTTCCTTTCAAATATTAATATAACAAAAAGCTAGCTTATTTGCTAGCATCTATTCCTGTTTCTATAAAGTCTTCTCCCTTAAATGGCTCAGTTCTTAAAAGATCATTATAGTTTTGCTGTCTTAATACCTCATAAACCATAATAGCAGCACAATTAGATAAATTAAGTGCCCTTACCTTATCATTCATAGGAATTCTAAGACAATGTTCTAAATCATCCTTTAGTATCTCAAGAGGAATACCACTTGATTCTTTGCCAAATACCAAATATATATTTTCATCTTTATTACTATAGTCAAATGATGTATGAGGTTTTTTTCCATATCTGGTTAAATAATAATATGTACCATTATTTTTACTTTTAAAATCATCCCAGTTTTCATATACTTTATAATCACAATCTTTTATATAGTTTGCACCACTTCTTTTTATATAACTTTCATCTAGTGAAAAACCAAGTGGTTTAATTAAGTGAAGATGAGTTCCAGTTGCAGCACAAGTACGCATTATATTGCCAGTATTACCTGGTATTTCTGGTTCAAATAATACTACGTTAATCATTTATTACACTTCTTTCCTTTAGTACTTTAATTACGTCATCTTTAGTTTTTAATGTACTAACATCTATTACGTCAGACACTTCTCCATTAGTATAAAAAACTAACTCTGGTGCACTTTGATAAAATGGATCAACAACCGTTATACCATTAATATTAATATATATAATTTCGTTTTCTAAATTATATTTTTTTACTACAGGTATAAATATATTTTCAAACTTTTTGGTGCTGTCTTCACTACTATTTGATACGTAGATAACAGAACTTGGCTGCTCTATAACGTGGTTTGATATTTCATCATACTTAATTTCGGTTAAATAATCCTTTATTTTGGATTCTGAAAGTAAATTTTCTTCCCTGTTTTGATTTAGTTTAAGTGCAACTACAAGTATTCCAATTGTTACTGTGCATATTGCTATTAATAATATCATCTTTTTTGTTTGTTCTTTCATTATCGTTACCCTTTCTTTATATATTTATATTTTAACACATTTAGAAAAATGAATAAAGAAAAAGAAATCACTTTTATGATTTCTTTAATACCATAATCTTGAAACATCGACGTTTTGGCTCATTGGTTGTGGATATGGCATTTCCATTTTAACTATGGTTGGAAGCTTAAATGCAGAACCGAATACAACGCAAGTACCAGGTTGCAATCCTTTCATTTTCTCAACTATTTCATCGGTTATAAAAGGAACCATTTGTCTTATAAACGATACATCTTTAGGGTGTTGCATCTTAAATATTAAAAAGTTAGAACACTGTGATAATACAGTTTCGCTCATCTCTGATGGTCTTTGGGATATAAGACCTAATATAACGCCATACTTTCTTCCTTCTTTAGCAATTCTATCAAAAATATTATATCCTAACACTTTCGAATCAGAATCTTGCTGCACGTATCTATGAGCTTCTTCTAATATTAGATGAACAGGAAAAGATCCTCTCTGCTGCAATTTAGAAGTAAAATCAAACAATAATTTTGCATATATCTTACATATTGTCTTTGCAAGTCTATCATCCAAATAACTTATGTTTATATTTATAATTTGCGCTCTTGCACCATTAGAAGCGGTAATAAGCTCTTTTATAAACGTATTTTTATCAACGTACCTATCCATTTTGAAATACTGGGCATACTCACCCTTAATAAGTGAATCAAGTCTTACTTTAAGTACGTTTGCCTTATCATATAATTTATCACTTTTTAGTATTCCTTCAGAAATAAGTGCAAAATCAAAAGCTTCTCTTAAGTTTTCCAATGTAAAAGGTATCGTTCCATCAGGAAGTTCTAGTTTTAAATCAGGGTTGATGAACTTTTTAATAAACTCAGTTACAAGCTGCATTTCCCCTATCTTGCCTTCCTTATCAATTATTAAGCACTGTCTTAAGCTTCTGGTATAACCAGGTTGTACAATAGGAGTTTCAAGGTTTAAATCCTCAGTGTTAAATGAAGTTAATATTGCAAATATTTGGTCATGTATTTGTGATGCTGCTCCACCAGAATAAAGTACTTCTAGTATAGCCTTTGCAATTATATCATTTTTATATATTTTAGTTTCCTCATCACTACCAGAGAAAACAGTAACTAATCTTAAAGCTTTTTCAATTATTGGTAATTGAGTTGGATCATCAGCCTCAAGTAAAAGCGCAAAATCATCAATATCTAAAAGCCATAAAGGTAGTTTTATTAGCGTGTTAGGATTTTCCCTTACGTTAGTTGAATATCTCTTAAAAAACACCTGACTATTTTGAACTGATAAAGCACTTTCATATTCCCCATAAGCATCAAATATAAATATACACGCATTTCTTGGAGTTTGCGTATTATTAAAGAATATATTTTGAAATAATCTCGCAACTCCGCAAGACTTACCAGAACCAGTATTCCCAAAAATTGCAAAGTGATTACTAAAAAAAGCATTTGTTTGAACATATGCCGGAGTATTGTTATAAAGTGGCATATTACCAATTAATACCCTTTTCATAAAGTTGTTTTGATCTCCTGATATTATTAATCTTACTTCTTCATCTGTTGCAACAAAACAAACGTTTCCAATGGATGGTTTTACAAGTACACCAGGAATAAATCTAGGACCATTTATTTCCCCTATTAATTTAATGCTTCCTATTTCACTATTTAAACTAATTACCGTTCCAACTATTTTTTGATTAGAATTTGTTTCAAATATAACGTGGTGATCAATTAAGTTTTTTTCAAATGCTAAAGATGAAGTAACTTTTATAGTTACGTCTTGCACTCCAACATCACTTACTCTTCCTATTTCGTTTGGAAGAGCCTCTACTTTAGCTTCTTTTGGAATGTCATCTATCTTCTGTTCATTTATTACGTTTACATCTTCCTTGTTTTCTTCATCTAAATTAGTTTTCTCTTTACGAGTATTTTCATCATTAATATCTAAATCTTCTAATGTTTCGAAATCTTTTTCTTCCATAATTTTCACCCCATAATTATACTTTCTTTCCTATCTTATAAATTCATTATAACATTTGTTTAAAAAAAATAAAATAATATTTTAACTTGAGTTGACATTTAACCTTCTAAACTGTAATATAATATCTGGAAAAGGAGGGTTTTTATGGCTTATATAGAATTTAAAAACGTATGTAAAAATTATGGTAATGAAGATGTTACAGTAAAAGCACTTAAAAAAGCATCATTTGAAATAGAAAAAGGTGAACTTGCCATTATTCTAGGACCTTCCGGAGCAGGTAAAACAACTTGTTTAAACATATTAGGTGGAATAGATAAAGCATCAAGTGGAAGCGTAATTGTAGACGGTGTTAACATAACTGAATTAAAGGAGAAAAAACTAATTAAATACAGACGTGAAGACGTTGGATTCGTATTTCAATTTTATAATTTAGTGCAAAATCTAACCGCTAAAGAAAACGTTGAACTAGCAACACAAATATGTAAAAATCCAATGGATGCTACAAGTGTCATAAAAAAGGTTGGATTAACAAAAAGAATGGATAACTTCCCTTCTGAATTATCTGGAGGAGAACAACAACGTGTTGCAATTGCAAGAGGAGTTGCTAAAAGGCCTAAATTACTTTTATGCGATGAGCCTACCGGTGCACTTGATTATAAAACCGGCAAGCAAATATTAAAACTATTACAAAACATGGCTAAAAAAGAAAAAATGACAGTCGTTATAATAACTCATAACAATGCAATAGCACCTATGGCAAACAAAGTTATTACCTTTAAAAACGGAAGTGTATCAAGCGTTAAAATAAATAAAAAACCTAAGGCTGTAGGTGATTTAAAATGGTAAAGAAAAAAAGTATATTAAAGGACGCTTTAAGAGAAATATCACTTAATAAAAAAAAGTTTATTTCCTTATTATTAATAATAGTTATCGGAACAGGCTTTTATGTAGGCCTTAAATCTACTCCAAAGGACATGAAAGAAACTGCAAAAGCATATTATAAGGAAACTAATTTATTTGACCTAAAGGTAGTTTCATCATCTGGATTTTCAAAAAATGACTACTACTCTTTAAAACAAGTAGATGGTGTTAAAGGAGTTTTCCTATCAAAAACATTAGACGTTATAACAACGATTAATAACTCCGACTACGTAATTAAGTTAAATAGTATAAATGAAGATAGAGACTTAAAAAGTGATGATTATATAAATCATTTAACCTTACTTAAAGGAAGGTATCCTAAAACCATCAATGAAGGATTAGTTGAGGAAAAGTTTTTAACCGATAATAATTTATCACTTGATGATTTAGTTACGCTAAAACCAGAAGATGAAAATGGTCTTCGCGCTAAAAAAATAAAAATAGTAGGTGTTGTAAGAAGCAGCTACTACTCTTCAAAAGATAGAGGAACTAGTAATTTAAAAAACGGAAAAGTAGATTATTTTATGTATTTAAGTGAAGGCGATTTTGCATCTGATTTATATACAGAAGGATACGTAACAATTAAGGGTGCTAATAAGTATGACACCTATAGTAAAAAGTATGATAATTTTATTAATAAGTATAAATCATTAGTTAACGAAGAAATTTTAAAGAGTGCTAAAGAAACTCATGAAAGAAATGTAAGTGATCTTGAAAGTGACATAAATGAATTAAAAGATAATTTAAATAGACTTAATAGTACGGACTTACCTAGTGACGAACTTAATACGTCAATTAAGGAAGTAAGCGGTGAACTAAAGGAAAAAGAAGATGAGTTATCAAAAATAAAAGACGTTTTAGCATATTCTATAAAACGAAGTGAAGTTGCCGGATTTTATGAATACAAGCTTGAAACAGAAAGAATAGAAAACATAGCTAAGGTCTTCCCTTTAATGTTCTTCTTAGTTGCGGCTTTAGTTAGCTTAACTACTATGACACGTATGGTAGATGAAGAAAGAAGTCAAATGGGAACTTTAAGAGCGATTGGTTATAGTAAATCATCAGTTATCTTTAAATACGTTTTATATGCGCTTTTAGCAAGTATTTTAGGAAGCATAATAGGAACTATTTTGTTCTATAAGTTAATTCCTATGCTTGTTGGTTATTGCTACAATATCTTTTACGATATGCCAAGTATAAATGCTACTATGCAAATTAACTATGCCCTATTTTCTTTAGTTTTTTCAATTTTATCTACCGTTTTAGCAACAATACTAGTCTTCCTTAAAGATACTAGCAAAACACCAGCAGAACTTATGAGACCAGAGGCTCCTAAAAAAGGAAAAAGAATATTCCTAGAAAAAATAGATAAAATCTGGAATAGTTTAAGTTTCCTAAACAAGATTACTTTAAGAAACATATTTAGATACAAAAAAAGATTATTTATGACCGTAATTGGTATTTGTGGTTCTACCGCATTAATACTTGCTTCATTTGGAATAAAAGACTCCGTTATGAAAGTAGCTGATAACCAGTATAATAAAATAGATAAATATGACATGATAATTAGCATAAATAATAATGCTTCAAATAATGATAAGAAAGTTTTAGAAGAAAAAATATTAGATGAAAATGAGATAAAGAAAATAACTTATGTTTATAAATCTAACGTTTTATTGAAAAATAATAAAAAAAGTGAAAATTCTAACATCATTGTTCCTGAAAACAAAGAAAAGATAAACGATTATATAACGCTTAGACAAAGAAAAACTAAAAAAGATATTAAAATGGATGACGATGGAATTATAATATCTGAAAAGCTTGCAAAACTACTTAAATTAAAAAAGAATAGTTATGTAAAGCTTACGCTTCCAAACAATAAAAAGGTAAACGTAAAAGTATCTGACATAACAGAAAATTATATAGAGCATTACGTATATATCTCACCTAAACTTTATAAAAAATTATCAGGTGAAAACGCTAATTACTCCACTATTATTGCCATTACTAAAAATTTAAGTAATAAAAAAGAAAAAGCTTTAGAAAGCAATATCTCTGATATTAATAACGTTACTTCTACCCTCTTATCATCCGATACAAAAAATAACTACAAGGATATGATGAATACGTTAAATTATGTTATTTTAATACTAATTGTTTGCGCTGCAACACTTGCATTTGTTGTTTTATATAATTTAGCAAGCGTAAATATAAGTGAAAGAAGAAGAGAACTTGCAACTATTAAGGTATTAGGATTCTATGATGAAGAAGTTACTAAATACATTTATAAAGAAATGTTTATATTAACTATTATAGGTTCACTTATAGGACTTATTTTAGGAAGCTTTTTAACACTTTACGTAATAAAAATTTGTGAAACAAATTTATTTATGTTTACTTTTAATATTAATTTTATAAGTTATTTATTATCCTTTATAATTACACTTCTATTCCTATTTATAGTTAACTTATTTATGCACTTTGAATTAAAAAAACTAGATATGGTAGAAGCATTAAAAAGCTACGAATAGTAAACATTTGTAAAATACATTAATTTATGTATCAATGTTGCAAAAGCAACATTGATATTTTTTTATGGTTTGTTATAATTGTTATTGTGTAAAAATCAAAGGAGGTAACAAAATGGAACAATATGAAGGTTTCAAAGGAGATAAATGGAAAAACGAAATAGACGTTAAACAATTTATCTTAGACAATTATACAGAATATACTGGTGACGATAGTTTTTTAGCCTCACCAACAGAAAAAACAAAAAGATTAAATGACAAATATCAAGAAATGTCAAAAATTGAAATTGAAAAAGGAATATATGATGTTGATACTAAAACAGTATCAGGAATTGATGCATATAACCCAGGTTACTTAATTAGGGATTGTGAAGTAATAGTAGGTTTACAAACAGATGCACCACTTAAAAGAATAGTTAATCCATTCGGTGGAATGCGTATGGTGCGTCAAGCATTAGAGGCTTATGGATATAAGCTAGATCCTAGTGTTGAAGAATACTTTAAGTATAGAAAAACTCATAATGATGGTGTATTTTCTGCTTATACAACAGATATTAGAAAAGCAAGACACGCAGGTTTACTTACTGGACTTCCTGATGCTTACGGAAGAGGAAGAATAATTGGTGATTATAGAAGAATTGCTTTATATGGTATCGATAGATTAATAGAAGAAAAGAAAAATGATTTAATATCATTAGAAAAAGAAGAATTAACTGAAGAGATGATTAGGTTAAGAGAAGAAGTATCTGAACAAATAAAAGCTTTAGGTGAAATCAAATCCATGGCATCAAAATATGGTTTTGATATATCAATGCCCGCAAATAATGCTAAAGAAGCCGTGCAATGGTTATACTTTGGTTATTTAGCTGCAATAAAAGAAAATAACGGAGCTGCTATGAGTTTAGGTAGAACATCTACATTCTTAGATATTTATTTTGAAAGAGACTTAAAAAAAGGAATAATAACTGAAGAAGAAGCTCAAGAAATAATTGACCAATTCATTATGAAACTTAGAATGGCAAGACACTTAAGAACACCTGAATATAATGAGTTATTTGCAGGAGATCCAACTTGGGTTACTGAAAGTTTAGGTGGTATGACAGAAGATGGAAAATCACTTGTTACTAAAAACTCATTTAGATATTTACATACGCTATATAATTTAGGATCATCTCCTGAACCTAACTTAACTGTTTTATGGAGTGATAATTTACCAGAAAACTTCAAAAAATATTGTGCTAAAGTATCAATTGATACAGATGCAATTCAATATGAATCAGACGAACTTATGAGACCAATTCATGGATGTGATTACGCTATCGCCTGCTGCGTTTCTGCTATGACAGTTGGCAAACAAATGCAATTTTTCGGAGCTAGATGTAATCTTGCTAAAACACTTTTATACGCAATAAACGGTGGTATAGACGAAGTTAAAAAGGAACTTGTTGTTGATGGATTAGATAAGATTACGGATGAATATCTAGACTATGAAAGTGTTAGAAAAGCATATTCAAAAGCAATGAAAAAAATTGCTAAAACATACGTTGATGCAATGAACATAATTCACTTTATGCACGATAAGTATGCATATGAAAAAGGTCAAATGGCACTACATGATACAAAACTTGATAGATTAATGGCTTTTGGTATTGCAGGATTCTCTGTTGCTGTTGATTCATTATCAGCAATTAAATACGCTAAGGTTAAGCCAATTAGAGATGAAGATGGTATCGCAGTAGATTTTGAAATCACTGGGGAATTCCCTAAGTATGGTAATGACGATGATAAAGTTGATAATTTAGGTAAAGAATTACTTGAAGAATTCTACGCTGATTTATGCGAGCACAAACTATATAGAGGTGCAAGACACACTTTATCTGTTCTTACAATTACTTCTAACATTATGTATGGTAAGAAAACAGGTTCTACTCCAGACGGAAGAAAAAAAGGTGTAGCATTCGCTCCAGGAGCTAACCCAATGCATGGTAGAGATAAATCTGGTGCACTTGCATCTTTAAACTCAGTTGCTAAAATGCCATACACTAATTGCTGTGAAGATGGTATTTCAAATACATTTTCTATCGTTCCTAATGCACTTGGACATACTAAAGAAGAACAAATAGAAAACTTAGTAAACGTACTTGATGGTTATTTTGAAAAAGGTGCTCATCATTTAAACGTAAACGTACTTAACCGTGAGACGTTAATTGATGCTATGAATAATCCTGGTAAGTACCCTACTTTAACTATTAGAGTATCTGGATACGCTGTTCTTTTTGACAAATTATCAAGAGCACATCAAGAAGAAGTTATATCTCGTACTTTCCACGAAAGATTAGGATGCTAAATTATAGAACATAGAAATTTATCTATGTTCTTTTTTACTCTTTTCTATTATGACTTTTTAATATATAATTAACATTAGGTGATTAAAGATGATTGGAAAAGTAAATAGTATTGAGTCAATGGGGCTAGTAGATGGACCTGGAGTTAGATTTGTTGTTTTTATGCAAGGTTGTCCTTTAAGATGCAAGTTCTGTCATAATCCGGAAACCTGGGATTTAAATGGTAAAGCAAATTGCTATACTCCGGAAGAATTAATTAAAAAAATCATCAATTACAAGCCTTATTTTAAGCATAATGGTGGTGTTACCTTCTCTGGTGGTGAACCTTTAATGCAAAAAGAATTTTTATTAGAATGTTTAAAATTATGCAAGAAAAACAATATTCATACGTGTCTTGATACCGCAGGAAGTATATTAAACGTAGAAGAAATACTTAAGTATACTGATCTTGTTATGTTTGATATAAAAGGTACAAATAAAGATAATTATAAAAATATGACTGGCTTTAACATTGAAAACTCACTTAAGTTCTTAAATCTATGTGGGAAGCTAAATAAAAAACTATGGATTAGAGTTGTTATAGTGCCTGGCATTAATGACACAGAAGAATACGTAAATGAACTTATAAATTTTATTAAACCAATTAAAAACGTAGAAAAAATAGAATTTTTACCATATCATACACTTGGAGTACATAAGTATGATGATTTAAAAATTAGCTACCCTCTTAAAGGTGTAAGTGATATGGACAAAGATAAATGTAAAAAGTTAGAAGATATGTTAAAAGAAGGTCTTAAATAAGGCCTTCTTTTTACTTTCTATTATCTAATGATAATTCATCAATTACACCATTTACTAAGGTTATTTTATAAAATTTAGTAGTTTTCCAGCTTAAGTTTTCATTATAAATTAATGTTGTACTGCTATAACTAGAATCATTATATTCTGACTTATCACTAGGATTACCTAACTTATTTATTAATTCATCAACACTTATTTGGTCACCCGCTTTTAAAGAACCTGGGAACGTAATTACGTCTGCTCCTGTTGAAACTTGATATTTTGTTTGTGAAATCATGCTTACCTTACTATCAGAATATTTTATGTCATCATTAGTATCATTATATATTTCAGTATATAACGCAAGTTTATCATTTTTATACATATTAACAGTTGCATAGTAATTTTTTGAAAGATATGATTTTTCGTCAGCACTTTTCATAGAAAAACCTGTTGCATCTTTTAGTTCTTCATAAGTACAAGGTAACTTAATTGTTTTATTATTAACTGATACCTCATAATCAGACCATGTGTTAGACGCTTCATTACTATCATAATCCTTTTGATTTTCCTCTGACCTTTTTATAATATCATCTGCTTTATCAATAGTATTATTTATAAGTTCAGTTGATTTTGATGCTACAAAAGACATAAAAAGAAAAATTACAACTATTAATATCATATTAATTATAAAACTGACTAAAGCACATATTCCGCTTGCCTTTGCAGTTTTTGGTTCTTTATCTTTTTTTACTAAAAAGATTATAAGACCTGCAATCGGTACAAAATATGAAAGTATTACAAGCCAAACATTAGTTTTTTCTTCAACGCTATTTATACCTTCTTGATTAAAAGAATTTACAACTTCAGGCTCAGTACTGTGTTCACATTGATTAATGTTAGAAGAACTATCTTCTAATATTTCCTTACCACAATTAGGGCAAAATTTTGAATTTTGAGCAATTTTTTTTCCGCACCATTTACAATTCATTTTTACTTTCTCCTATCTTAAATACTATAATCATAGTAGCACATAATTTTACTAATTGTCAATTTCAGATTCTTTTAAATAGTTAACTAACTTGCTTAAATTAATAGCATTTGATGCCTTTATTAAAACGTTATCATTTGGCTTAATTATGGATAAAATATATTTTTTTGCAATTGATACATTTTTAAAATGTTTTACGTATTTTTTCTTTAGTCCGTTTTTTCTAGCTTCTTTTGATATATATTTTGACCATTTACCAATGGTTATTAAATAAGCACAATTAGAAATTAACGTGCCTATTTTTCTATGTATTTGCTTAGACTTTTTGCCAAGTTCTAATATGTCTCCTAAAATAAGTATTTTTCTTCCATCTTTTTTATTTATATAACTTAAAGCATTTTTAACAGATTCAAAACTCGCATTATAACAATCATCTATTATTGTGATATCACCTTTTAATTTTATTTCTTCAAGTCTATGTTTTACTTTAATATCTTCATTTATGCCTTTTTTTATATCATTATCTGATATATTTAATATCTTACCTACTATTATAGCAGCTAATTTATTATATATGAAAGCTGTGCTACTTGCACTTATATTATCTATGTTTTTAACGTTAAAACTTATTATTTCACGTTCTTTTATATCGGTTGCCATATAATCTGATTCATTATTAATCCCGTAAGTTATTATTTTTTCTTCATTACAAGTTTTTACCCAATTATTTAAAAGGTCATTATCATTATTAACTATTACCGTTCTATTATCCATCCCATCTAAAATTTCTAACTTTGCCTTTAATATGTTTTCTCTAGAACCTAAAATACCTATGTGTGAATCATATATGTTAGTTATTATAGCAATATCAGGTTTTGCAATAAGGGATAAATTATGTATTTGATTAAAATCATTCATTCCCATCTCTAAAACCATTACGTCTTCGTCCGTTAATCTTGTTATTGTAAGTGGAAGACCTATCTGACTATTTTCATTACCATTTGTTTTAAGAACTTTATACTTTTTTTCTAAAACATTATAAATAAGTTCTTTAGTTGATGTTTTTCCAACACTACCTGTTATACCTATAACCGTTCCTTTAAATAAGCTTCTTTTATACATAGCAAGTTCTTTTAAGACTTGTTTAGTATCATTAGCAATTAAAACCGTTTTATCGTCATAACCATTTAAATCAAGGTCTAATATCTTGTTTAATATGCAAATGCTAGCTTTATTATTAAAGGCCTCTTTATAATATAATGACCCATCTGTTTTATTTCCTTTTATTCCTATAAAGCATCCTTCTTCTTTAACTTTTTTACTATCTATAAAACACTCTTTAACTTCTTCGTCTAAGTTTCCTATAAGTAATTTACAAGAAGTATTTTCTACTACATCTCTAACCGTTATTTTCAAATATTAATCACCTAAGTAATTATATGAAAAAGATAACTTCATATTTCATAAAGTTATCTATTCTTTTTTCCTTTATAATCAATATTGGTGGTTGCGTTCTTACTAAAATAACTTAAGATTCTAAGAACGTTTTTCTTTATGTTTTCTTCTAAATCATATATGTTAACATTTAAGGTAATTATATTAGCATCAAGATTCTTTAATTCTTGCTTTATTATTTCATCCATATAACAACCATCAAATATTATAACGTTTACTAAAGAACCATCTTTAGATAGTTTTTTAACCTGTTTGATTAACTTTTCACCTATTTTCTTATATTTAATTATCTCTGCATCTAAATCTTTATAATAACCAGTTTTCTCTAAAGAGTTATCTTTATAGTTTCTTATGTTATCAATTATTTGATATGCCGCCTTTACCTCGCAATAGTTTCTTATTCCATTAGAATCTATAAAAGAGATATCCGCACGTGTTAATAAATTTCCATTATCATACACACCTACTTCATTTTCAACGTCATATCCTTGCATCTTGAAATAGTGCGTTGCAAGATAATTTCCGTACACTCCCAAAAGGTTTTTAGTTACGTTATCTATGTTTTCCGCACTTGGATTATTTATAATTTTGTCATAAAAAAGCATTGGCACGTTAATATCCATTTTACTAGCTTCCTCTAAAATAGGCTTTGTAATACCAAATTCATTTAATATTTTAATTATTTCGTTTTCAGTAGTTACTATTTCTTTTTTCATATAATTATTCCTTACTTATATATTTTATCATAACAATTAGATTATTTGTTTTTTTAATTAAAAACTTTGCATTAATTTACACAGATATTAACAAAGTCTTCATAATATTTCATTATATATGATATAATATTATGCATATGAGGTGATATTATGGCAGAAAGTTTAGTACATACTTTCTTAGGATTATTTGATGGATTAAGAAGTATTCCGTTTGGCAAGGAATTAATTGTTTTTTTAATTTCTTTAATGCCCATATTGGAACTTAGAGGAGGACTTATCGCAGCAGCCTTGCTAGGTCTTAATATAGTCCCCGCATTTATAATATGTATAATTGGTAACTTACTTCCAATACCTTTTATTCTTTGGTTTATTACACCTATATTTAACAAACTTAAAAAAACAAAACACTTAAGTAAGTTTGTAAATAAAATAGAAAAAAAGGCTTTATCAAAAAAGGATAAAATAGAAAAGGCAGAATTTTGGGGGCTTTTCTTCTTCGTTGGTATTCCGCTTCCTGGAACTGGCGGATGGACTGGTAGTTTAATTGCATCATTAATTAATATGGATAAGAAAAAAGCAATGCTTGCAATAACTTGCGGAGTATTATTAGCAGGTTTGATAGTAGGCTCCCTATCGTTTGGGTTATTAAAAGGAATTATAGGATAAGGATGTGTTAAAAATGAGTATAGATAAACAAGTAAAAGAAATAACAAGCCGTGATAAAGACTTTGCTAAATGGTACACGGACGTTTGTAAAAAAGCAGATTTAGTAGATTATTCATCAGTTAAAGGTAGTATGATTATAAGACCTTATGGATATGCTATTTGGGAAAATATGCAAAGCATTTTAGATAAGAAATTTAAGGAAACTGGACATTTAAATTTACAAATGCCTATGTTTATTCCAGAAAGCTTACTTCAACTTGAAAAAGATCACGTTAGAGGTTTTGCACCGGAAGTTGCTTGGGTAACACATGGTGGAAATAACAAATTAGAAGAAAGAATGTGTGTTAGACCTACTTCGGAAACATTATTTTGTGAACATTTTAAAAAGATAATTTCATCATATAGAGACTTACCACTACTATATAATCAGTGGTGCACAATAGTAAGATGGGAAAAAACAACAAGGCCATTTTTAAGAACAAGAGAAATACTTTGGCAAGAAGGACATACAATGCACGCTAGCGAAAAAGAAGCAATAGATGAAACTCTTAGGATGCTTAAGGTTTATGAAGACTTTCAAAAAAATATTTTAGCAGTTCCTGTCTTTACCGGTAAGAAAACAGAAAAAGAAAAGTTTGCTGGAGCAAAAGCTACTTACGCTATTGAGGCTATGATGTATGACGGAGTTGCTCTTCAAAGTGCTACATCACACTACTTTGGTCAAGGCTTTGCAAAAGCATTTGATATTAAGTTCTTAAATAAAGATAATAAATACGAAACTCCATACCAAACTTCCTGGGGATGTACAACCAGAATGATTGGTGAGATAATAATGGTTCATGGTGATGATAGAGGTCTTGTTCTTCCACCTAGAATTGCACCTTTTAAAGTAGTTCTAATACCTATTGGTGATGATGAAAAAGTTACAAATGCTGTTAACGAAATAAAAGAAGATTTAAGTGATTCACTAATTACTTACAAAGTAGATGATTCTTTAAAATCTCCTGGATTTAAGTTTGCAGAAGCTGAGGTTAAAGGATACCCAGTTAGAATAGAAATTGGAAAACGTGACTTAGAAAATGACGTTGTAACAATAGTTAGACGTGATACTTTAGAAAAGATGCAAATACCAGTTAATGAGGCTGTTATGAAGGTTAATGAGCTTTTAATAAACATTCAAAACGATATGTATGAAAGAGCATTAGAAAGAAGAAACAGTATGGTATATAACGCTGATACATATGATGAAATGAAAGAGATAGCTAAAAATAAAAACGGCTTTATATACACGAATTGGTGCGGTAGCAAGGATTGTGAAAACAAAATAAAAGATGAACTTGGTTTAAAATCAAGATGTATGCCTTTTGATAATAACTTACCTACCGGAGATAAAAAATGTATCTGTTGTGGGAAAGATGCTAAAACAAAAATATATTGGGCTAAGCAATATTAAACTTATGAAGTTTTACTCATAAGTTTTTTTCATTTAAAAAGCCCACGATTTAATAATCGTAAGCTTGGTTAATTATTTATTAATTATATCCTTTTTTCTTATATTCATCAGATAATTCTTTAAATCTATTATAATGAACTACTTCTCTTTGTCTAAGCCATAAAAGTGGTCCTATAATATCTGGGTCATCAGTTTGATTGATTAAGTTTTCATATACTGCACGTGCTTTTTGTTCTGCTGCTAAATCCTCTTCTAAGTCCGCGATTGGATCTCCCGTTGTAGATATATAATCTGCTGTCCAAGAATATCCATTTGGATCACTTGGAAATAATGAGAAACCATGCTCTGTATAATGTCCTAAAAGACCTGCTTCATCAAGTTCTTCTATACTTGCACCCTTAATCATTTGATGAACCATAGTGCATATCATTTCAACGTGTGCTAACTCTTCTGTTCCAATATCATTTAAAAGGGCTCTTCCCTTAGCATCTGGCATGGTATATCTTTGATTTAGATATCTAAGAGCTGCACCAAGTTCTCCTTGTGCTCCTCCATACTGACTCATAACTGCTTTAGCCATTTTTAAATTTTTATTTCTGATGTTTATAGGATACTGAAGTTTTTTAGAATACTTCCACATGTTTTTTATGCTCCTTTCTTATCTATTTATTCCAAGGCCAAGGTTCATTTATCCAAGACCAAGGTGTCATACTAAGACCAACATCATCTGATAAATCAATTGGTCCATATTTTTGTTCATATAAATTAGTTAGTCTTTTAGCTTCTTTGTTATATTCATTATATAAGTTTATATAGTTAGTATCAAAAGGATGTGTATCTAAGTATAAATTAAGGTCGTGAGCTGCAAAAGAAACTTTTTGAATATCATATAGCATCATTTGTTTTTCACTTGTTATATTAGGCTTTAAATACGTCATATTATGGTATGGTTCATATTCATCTTTAATCATATTACCTCTTAAGAATCCTTCTTCTGGTGTTAAAAATTTAAAGTTATTAATCGTACTATTATTTTGATTAGAAGGATAAGTGTTATTAGGCATATTAATCATATTTATTTTATCTTTTGGCATTACCGCAGGCATCATAAAAGTTCTAACTAAAATGTCATCTAAATTGTAATTAGAGTAACTTTCCATAATCTTTTTACCTCCTAGCCTATTATATACATCTATAGGCTACTTAGTATGGGTTAAAGCAACAAAAAAAGATGATTATTTATCATCTTCTAAGTCATATTCATCATATATGTTACCTAATATTTCTTCTACTGCATCCTCAAGAGTTACAACACCTATAAATCTCTTCTTTTTAACTACTATTGCCATTTGAATGTGCTCTTTTTGCATGCTTGCAAACACATCATCTATCTTTTCATCATAGTTAAATTTCTTTACTTTAAAAAGTAAGTTTCTAAGTTTAAAATCATCATTATCTTTTTTATACATAATGTAGTCTTTTACGTTAAAGATACCTATTATGTTGTTAGTATCTCCATCATAGACTGGATATCTAGTAAACTTAGTTTTTTTAAGTTTCTTAAGAAGTGGTCCAAACTTAGTATTAACATTTATAAGTTCACACTCATCCTTTGGAGTCATCACCTTATCAACTGTTGTATCATTAAACTTAAATATATTAAATATGTATTCTTGTTCTTTCTTTTCTATTATTCCATCACGGGTACCAGTAAGTATTATCCTTTTTATATCTTCTTCGGTAAAGTCTTCTTCTTTTTCTTCTATCTTAAGTATTTTGCATATAAGATTAGTTGAAAGAGAAAGTAACTTTATAAGTGGGAAAAAGATTACTTGCATAACATTTATTAAGTTAACCGAGAAACTAGCTACTTTAAACGGATTAGAAAGAGCAATTTTCTTTGGCACTAACTCTCCAAATACAAGCGTAAAGTAAGATAGAATAATGGTTATCACAACCATTAAAAATCCACTTGTAAAATTAGGATTTATTATTACAAAACCAGTTTTCATTATTTTATCTACAAAAGTAGAAGCTGCAAACGCACTAGATAAAAAACCTGCTAACGTTATTCCAACTTGGATGGTTGATAAAAAATTACTTGGATCTTCTAATATTTTTCTTATTTTTTTTGCATTTTTCTTTCTCTTCCTTATCATTTTATCAAGTTCAAACTTTTCTATCGATAAAAACGCAAGTTCACTAGCGGATAAAACTCCGTTTAGTAAAATTAATATAACTAAAATCAAAATATTTAAAATCATTCTTTTTTAACACCTCTGTTATAATTCTATCATATTTATTTGAATAATAAAATATTACTTTGCATATAATAATATTGAATTATCAAAAAAAATCATTTTTTTCTTAGAAGACTATTGACATAAGTTTAAAAATCAGTATAATTAAAAATGCCTACTTGATGCAGGTGTAGTTTAATGGTAGAACCACAGCCTTCCAAGCTGTATACGGGAGTTCGATTCTCCTCACCTGCTCCATTGAGGAATCTGTTCGGAAAATCCGAACTTACATATATGAATCATTCGAAAGAATGATTTTTTTGTGTTTATAAATCATCCATCCCAAAAAGAAAGGATGGTGAACTATGTTAAAAGTTATAACTAAAGAAATACCTATTGATGAGGAACTTAAAACAAGAATTCAGTTTATATGTGATTTTTGTAATGTTAAATCAACATTTTATAATGGTTCTATTCGTAAAGTTGATAAAACAACTGATGAGTATAGAAATGTGAAAGGATTATCAGCAAGCTTAAATATTATAACTAAACAAGCTAGACAGGATTCTAGAAGAATTAAAAACTTAAAAGAAGTAATGACGCATTACAATTAAAAGTAGATAATTTAAGTGAAAAAGTAGAAACACAAGAAAAACAAATCAATGAATATAGAAAAGACAATTTTAATTTAAAATTTCAACTTCAGGAATTACAACAATTATTTGAAAAACTAATCAACTTCTTAAAAAGAATGTTTAATAGAAAAGATAAAGAAGATGTTTATTCAGAAGTTATTAGTAATATGTATGATAACAAAATTATTAGTGAAAAACCTTTGATAGAATTACAGGTTGGGAAAATAAAAAAGACAAAGAAAAAGATGATTTTGAGTTATAACTCAAATCATCTTTATTTATTAAAATTATATTTATATTTGTGTATTGATAATTGTTTAAGAGATTTATCATAATACATTGAATATATTTCATATTCTCTTGATTCATTTGGGATTGTATTATATTCATTAGTAGTTTTGTTATATATTGAATAATAAACATTATCACTAGATCTAAATTGTGTTGGTAATAATATTTTAAGTTCTGATTTTAGTTTTGTACTTAAAATCCAATTATTACTTTCTTCAATACTATTTTCTAATATACTTACGTCTTCTTTATCATAATATGCATTTATAATTGCATATTCAGTTTTATCATCATCAAAATATGTTTCCCAATTTTGAATCTCTAATTCTCCATTACTTGGAATACTTGCATCTATATATTGTTTATAATCATTCATTTTACTATAATCTTCTGAAAAAGTAGGAAATAAGCTAAATGCTCCATACACTAATAATAAGAATCCTATTATAAATCCAGCAACTATATTTTTAGTACATTTTAAACCCTTACCATTATATATAAATCCTAATATAATAGAGGAAATTGGAATTGGTAACCAACACCAAAATACCCAAGTGTTTTTAGTAAAATTAAATCCATGTTGTGGGTTTATTTCATTTATTAATGATACTGACCACATAGCTCCCCATAAACAACATAATGTAGCAATGAATAGTATTATCATAAGAGTATTTATTAATTTAGTATTCTTTGCTTTTTTAATTCCTTTATAACTAGATGTATCTCCTAAATTATTTTCTAAATTACTGAACTTATTTCTAATAAAACTAATTAATTCTAAATCACATCTATTTTTTTGTATTATTATAATCATATTTTTTTTGGCATATTCTAAATAAAAATTAGTATCGTTTTCAACACATCTAGTAATTTCAGAATAATCTATTGTTACTGAAGATTTTTCTCCTTTTCTTATAAAATAATCTTCATAAAATTCTGTTTCAAAATTAACTTCAATTTCACCACGTTTTAATCTTGCATTATGAACTTTTTCTGCCATCGGCTCTAATCTTACTTTATAATAAATCAACAAGTATATTTCATATGCTATAAGAAATATTAATGTTGCAATCCAACTTTGTGTGGTTAATGCAATTAAAGCTGATATAATTACATTAAAAATTGTTCCTCTAATAACAAATACCCAATACATTCTTTTTGGAAAGTATTTTGCCATTTTCTTATATTCGTATCCATCAACGACACTTTCACATGAAAATAAACATTTTTCATTTTTCTTTTTCTTTGCTTCTTTTTTCATTTTCTCTTTAAGTTCTTTTTTAATTTCTTCCTTCATTTCTTCAGGCTTAACAGTTATTTTATCATCAGGTTCAGTAATATATTGAACCTCTTTAACTATTTTTGTTTTAGGCTTACTTTTTCTAACTTCATTTACTACTAATGCAATAATAAAAGATATTATTAGCCAAACTGCTATTACTATAAATGTTTCTTGCAATAACTCGGGCCAAGTAGTTATAGAACCATCATCATTAGGAACATCTTTTACCAACAATTCTAATAAAAACCAACAAATTGAAGGAATACCAAATAATTTTAGAAAGAATTTACTTTTTAAAAAGTATTCTTTCTTTTCTTTTTCTTTACCCAAAATAACACCTCACAAACAAATAAGCAACCTTATCTACTAATAATTATACCATACTTTCAATAAATTTTATATCTCTTATGGTGTAATGCTTATAGGAGTTGATGTATTTGAACAATGAACTAGGCTATATAGATAAGGAACCATTCAAAAAAATTGAAGTTGAAAAACAAGATATGATTGTTTTAAATGAAAAAGATGATTATATAGAAATAAAAGTTAATGGTGTTGATAAATATGACTCTTTCGAAATGTTTGCAAGTGGTCCAGGAAAACTTATTGAATCAAAACTATATTATGGCATTAATAGTAAATACTATCCAATAACTTTTTTTAATGCTAACATTAAGACAACTAGTTATAGTTCAATAAGTAGTACAACTATAATATCAAAAATGTATGCAATTGGTCGTGAAGCATTAGAGCCAATAAAACATATAACACCAGAAACAAAATTAAAGAAATTTAATTACTATAATGATAAATTAATATATTACTATTCAGATAATCCAATATCTATTAAAAGAAAAGGTATCAAAGAAGAAATAACAATTAAAGCAAAAACAAATAAACCTAAAAAGTTATTTTCATTAAAATATAGTAGCAACAATGAAATAAGTGTTTATTTAATACACTCGTTTAATCCTAGTGGAAATATATATGACTTTTCCATTAAGCCAAGCACTTATTTGCAAATAAAATTTAAAAAAAGTGTTTCTATCGACGATATTTTACGCATATCGGCTAGAATTGATTCAACACTTCATATGTGTATTTTAAATAAAAACAAAAGCTATATTGCAACTATTTATGATTATTCAAAAAGAACATATAATTTTTATAATTACAAACAAAAAAAGTATTCTTCCGAAAAGATACCAACATTTAATATATGTAAAGATAAAAAAGAATTAAAAACGATTTTTCAAAAAATATTGTCGCTATTCTTAAACATAGATTTTGAAAATAGTAACACGTATTTGCCATTTATCAATTTTAATAAAGAGATTGGTTATTATGAAATGGAATTCTTACAATACTATAAAGTTTTAGAAGTAATTGATTATGAAAAACAAAAAGCAAAAGGTAAAGGAAAAGATAAATGCTTTTTAAAAAAATATTTAAAAAAATATCCAAAATTAAAAGATTATTTTTTTAAAGGCATTGATATAAATACTCTTGAAAGCGAAATAAGATCACTTAGGAATTATTATTCACACGATGGCTTTTATGTTGAAAATTTACCTATTCCAACTGACAATCCAAAACGTTTTAAAAAGATTACAGTACAATGGCTATATGACGTTAAAAGATTAATTAAAATTATTGCTTATAATGAAATATATGATAAAGCTGCTATTACAATTGATGAGCTAGAATTAACAAATTACTTATATTGATTAAAAAATATATAAGTGCTATAATATTATTAGTTGGATGATTTATATATCATCCTCGTGTGAGAAAAAGTTGTGTAATCACTCAACTATCGCTCCAGATTGATAGGAAACTCGGAAAATTTACTTCTGAAAGTAATAAATGCTAACTAGAAATAGTTAGTTTTTTTATTATGTAAAGGAGCCTTTTTATGTTAAATATAGAAACAAAAGAATTAAAAATAAGTGATAGATTAAAAAGAAAAATTGAGATGATTTGAAGATTTACAATACTACTCCAATTATAAGTAATGATTCAATTAAAAATATTACAGGTACAAATGTTGCTTATGTTATGTCACATATCATTGTCATTAAGAATAATAAATACCTAATGATGACGTTTATGTAAATACTTTTAAAAGCAAAATATCATTTAAAGATTTAGAAGATTATATAAATACACATTAAATATCTTTTTTTAAGTATTATACTTTTCAAAAATACTTTTAAAGTGACAAACAAAAGAGAAGTGTTTTTTAAAATATTTAGATTTTAGACTACACTTTTCAAGTTTAAAGTGACAAACAAGTGAAAGATATAATTTTTAGATTGCAAAAATCGATTTAAAGTGCCAAACATATGAAAGGAGATATTTAAATATGAATGAAGAAAATAAAATAGCAAGTATTTATATTCGTGTATCTACTGATGACCAAAGAGATAATGGTTATTCTATTGATTCACAACTTAGAATGATTAAGGTGTATTGTAAAAAGAATGATTACGATATTGTAGATGTTTATAATGACGCAGGACATTCTTGAAAAGATTTAATGAGGCCAGAAATGCAAAGGCTACTTAAAGATATTAAATCAAAGAAAATTGATAAGTTGATTGCTATTAAAGTAGATAGATTAACTAGAAATAATTATGATGGATTCTGGCTACTTAACTATTGTGAAGAACACGATGTTAAGATTGAATTAATACTTGAACCTTATGATGTATCTACTGCTAATGGTGAAATGATATTTTGTATGAATTTAGTATTCGGTCAGCGTGAAAGAAAAGAAATTGGAGCAAGAACTAAACGTGCTATGGAAGAAATGGCATTCGAAAAAATACATCCAAGTAAAGCACCTTATGGCTATACTAGAAATAAAGAAACAGGTCATTTAAAGATAGAACCCATTGAAGCACAAGTTGTTAAAGAGATATTTGAACTATGTAAAAAAGGACATTCAACTAGAAATATTGCAACTATTATGAAAGATAATAATGCTTATTTAAAACAAGGTAAATGGAAATCAGATAGAGTTTATAAGATACTTACTAATTCTATTTATATTGGTGTATTTGAGTATGGAAAGTATAAAAGAAAGCCACAAGATGTTTTAAGAGTTGAAGATTATTGTGAGCCAATTATTGATATAACTACTTGGAATACGACAAGAGAAAATTTAGAAAAAAATAAACATCCAAACTATTAAGAGCATATTCATTTATTTGCAGGATTAGTAAAATGTCCGTTATGTAATGAGATACTTGCTGCTAGTGAATCATTTAAAAAGTATAAAAATGAAACTAAAATTTATTATCATTTGAGATGTAAAAACTCTAATTGTAGAGGTTATGGTTATCATTACAATTCAGATAAAATTGAAGACAAATTAAAAAGAATTTTAAATGAGTTAACTAGATTTATGTATGATAATTCTAATGAAATAATTACTTGTAGTTCTACTAAAAGTAAAGAAGTAAAAGAAATAGGAAAAGCCATTGAAAAGTTAAAATTTCAAGAAAAAAGATTAGTTGATTTATATTTAAGTTCTACTTTAGATGTTGAAATTATTAATCATAAAAATGATGTCATAAAAAAAGAAATTGATAAACTAACTAAAAAGAAAACTACTATTGATCCAGATAATGACTTTAAAGAGTACACAGTAGAACTTCTTAAAAAATTGGATTATGAAGAATATAATGGAGATTTTATCTTTAAAAACAATTTAAGTTTTGCTTATTTATTTGATAGTTTAAATAGAAAAGCGCAAAAAGAATTGATTAATAGATTAATATCTTCTATTGAAATAACTAGAGATGATAATTACAATATTGAGATTAAAAATATCAAATTCACAGAAGAATTTATCTCAAAAAGTACACAAGATTATATTGATTATTTAAACGAATTATTAACTGATAATAATATTGGTATAACTTATAAAGAACAAATTAATAAAGAAAAATTATTAGAATTAGAAAAAGATTATACCATTATGTCATTAGTAAAAATGGAAAATAATCTATATTCTGAAGAAGAATTAAATAACTATATTGATTTAATGAAAGAACATTTCTATACAGATGGAATTATAAATCGCCCTTATATTGAAGGTAATAATATAGTTGATACTTTAATTCTAATACCAAAAACTGAACTAATAAATGTTTAAAAATTAAGAAAGGAGTGATAAAAATATGGAAATAAAATATACAAGACAAGGAGATTATTTAATACCAAATTTATATTTAGAAAAGGATGAAGAATGTGAAAGAATTGGCAAATATGGAATATTAAGATTACACTTTATTGCTCAAAATAAACAAGCACTTTATGAAACACTTTTGATGACAAATAAACTAACTCATCATCTTCTTTTAGTCAGTGATTCTTGCGAAAGTTTATACAAAATACTAATGGATGATTATATTAAAAATGATGAAAGATTGTCTGAAAAAAATAAAGAATTAAATCCATTAGAATGGACAAAGTTAATGAATAATTACAAGAATATAGCTGAAGAAATTGTCTTAAATGAATATGTTTTTGTGTAAATAATCTTTAAAAAAGAGGAAAAAATTATCAAAATAATTTAATCCTCTTTTTATATTTTTTAGACTGTGGGAGTAAAAGCAGTGTCTAGCCAGCACTGAATTTATACTCCCGCATAAATTCTACTATGGAAATTCCCATATCCTTATTTAAGATAATTATTTAAATATTCAATCCATTCAGGAGCATTTTCTTCATTAAACAAATGATATAAAAAATCTACAACTATTTGATACCTATTTTTAGATTCTTCTTTACCAGAATCAGTTAGCATTAAATCTTTAAGTTTTAATATTTTTTCAAAAATATGGCATACACTACTATCTGCACATTTTCTTGTATATTTTTCTGCATTCATATCTTCAATTGGGAAAATATTTCTATCAAAAAATGGTTTTCCATTTTTCATACTATAAGTATAGACTCTTAAAATACCATTTGCTCCTAATGCATCACACATATCTACATCTGATACAATTTTTCCTTCAAGAGTTGTTGGACTATGTCCTTTTAATCTTTTGCTATATCCAATATTATTAATAGCATCACATACTTGTTCTTGGATAGCTTTATCAACATTGCAATCATCCATAATTATTTTGGCGTTTGTAAGTTTCTCTGCATTTTCCATACCAAATAACTTATAATCATCTGCATCATGAAGTAATGCTATTAATGATACTATATATTTATTTGCACTTTCTTTTTCAGCAAATTTTAAAGATAAATCTAAAACCCTATTAATATGTTCAAGTCCATGTCCAGAGTTGTCTCCCTCTAATAGTTTTGCTACTTCATTTTTTACTTTTTCTATATGATTACTAACATTATATTTGTACATAACTTCAGAACTCCTTTTATAGACATTTGTTATTTTTGATAATTCAGAAATAATCATATCTTCATCACTATTTTTAGTATAAAACAATTCATTTTTATTTGAAAAATGAACAGTTTCTTCGGATATGTAATTTGTAAATATACTTCCGACTACTACATCTTTAATATTATATTTTTCAATATATTTTTTATAAAGTTCTAAATCATTGATTGTTATACCTTTTAAAACTGGTTTCATATATAAAACAACAGGTATGTCTAAACTATTAAAAAGTGAAAAATTTTGAAATCTATTAGAAATAGGTGTAGTATTTTTTTCAATGGTATCATGTTTAGAAATAGTTGCCGAACTAACAAAAATAACTAGTTGTCCAAAATAATTTATTAGTGGTAATATTTCGGTAAGTTCTTCTTTCATTATTTGTTTCTTAGTTGATAATTGAATTTGATTTCCCTTTTTTAAAAAGTATTTTATTAAACTAATTGTTTCATTTTTATTATATTCATCCCAACACTCTGAATAACAACCAAGTGTTATTAAAGTTTTTTGATTTATATCAAGTTTATTTTTTTCTATAAATTCAATTATAGTTTGTGCTGAAATAGTCCTATAATTATCTGAACTATTACTATATCCCATTTTTGGTAAATAGCAATATGCGCATTGCCCAGCACATCCTAAACTTGTATTTATGAATATTCTTTTATTGTCTTTAGCAAAAAGATAACCATTATCAATCATTAATCATCACCTAAATCTTTCCTATAAACATTTCTGTATGAAAATCAAAACGAACGATGTCATCTTTTTTATATTTATTAAAAATAGTTATAATACCATTTATAAACTCATCATAATACTCACTATCTTCTTTTGGAGCATACGATAATGATTTAGATAACCCTATTAGCATATCTATAGTATAATCTTTAGAATGGATAAATGAATAAGTCTTATATTCACTATTCTTGAAAAATTTTTTACGATCATCAACATTTTTATGTTGATATGTTTTACCAGTAAGTTTAGTATTCCAAGAGCTTATATATTTGAAGTATTCCTTACTAAATTCATTATTTTCATCTTCCCAGTCATTCCAAACTATTGCAAAATCTCCATTAGATTGTAATATTTTATTTACTTCTTGTTTTAATTTTTGTTTATCAAACCAATGAAAACTTTGGACCGCAAATACAATATCAACTGAATTTTCAGGCAATCCTGTTGATTCTGCACTTTTATTAATATAAACAATATTATCACAATCATTGCAATATTCTTTTCCTTTGTTAATCATATCAATATTTGGTTCAACATAATAAATTTGTTTACAATAAGAACTTGCTATTTTAGAAAACTTTCCAGTTCCTGCACCTAACTCAACTATAATTTTATTTTTCATATTATATTCCTTAGATAAAAAATCAAAAAGTTCGGTTGGATATGTAGGTCTATATTTTGAATAATCTTCTTGTTTTCCAAAATAAAATTTTTTACTATCTTTTTCCACATTATATTTCATAAAATCACCTTTATAAAATTATAATATAAAACAACAAAATTTTCCATACTACCGTTGAAATTTAATAAGAATTCATATATAATATTTTTAGAAAGAGAGCATTATGGTTCGTAAGCTGTTGCTTAATCGCTCCAGATTGATAGGAAACTCGAACTTTTCGAGTTTAAGTAATAAATGCTAACTAGAAATAGTTAGTTTTTTTGTTATTTAAGAAAGGAAAGTGATTGAGTATGACAATAGAAACTAAAAAACTTGTAATAAGTGAAGAATTAAAAAGAAAGGTTGAAATGATTTGTAGATTTGCTTGTGTGGACTACACTATCATAAATGGAAATATCAAAAGTATTAAAAATACAAATATAGCTATGGTTAAACCTCATATAATTAAAATTAAAAATACTGAATTTCTTATTTTTAATAATTGTGATGATGTATTCATAAATGGTTATAAAAAGAAAATAAAATTCATAGATTTTGAAGAATATATCAAATCTTGCTCGTAATAAACTACAACTGATACAAAAATATTGACAAATCAAAAATAAAAGTTTATAGTATAAAACTAATAAAAGCAAGCAGTATCGCTTTTTAGAAAGTAAGGTACTACTATGATTAAACAAAAACAATTACATATAAATAATTATTTAAGAGGAGTCAAAAGTATTAGTTGAACTAGTGCTTTTGTCTCCTCTTTTTTTGAAAAAAGGAGTTGATGTTAATGTTTGAAGAAAAGAAAAAAACAGGTATCTATATTAGAGTTTCAACTTTCGACCAAGCCCGTGAAGGATTTTCACTAGGAGAACAAGAAAAGAGATTAAGAGAATTTTGTGATTTTAAAAGATACGAAATATTTAAAGTTTATAAAGATGCAGGTATAAGTGCGAAAAATGATAAAAGACCCGCATATCAAGAAATGATACAAGATATTAAAGATAAAAAAATAAATGTAATTATTGCTTTAAAACTAGATAGATTAACTAGAAGTGTTTATGACATAGAAAAACTTATGAAATTCGTAAATGATTATGAATGTGATATTGACTGTATGGCTGATGAATCAAATACTACTACTTCAAATGGTAGAATGGTTATGAGAATAATGACTAGTGTATCTCAAAATGAAATTGAAAAATGCAGTGAAAGAACTAAATTTGGTATGGTTGGAGCAATAAAGTCAGGACTCATTCCAAATCGTAGTCCTTTAGGTTTTACAAGAGATAATAAAAAGTTAGTACCTGACCCACTAACAAAAGATATTGTTGTAAGAGTATTTGATTTATATTTAGAGGGTAAATCTCATCAAACTATTGCGAATATATTCAACAAAAAACAAGTATTAGGTAAAACAAATTGGTATGACTCTACTATTCAAAAGATACTATCTAATGAACTTTATAAAGGCGATTTTATCAATGGTAAAAGAACTAAGCACCCTACATATTATGAAAATGTAGTTGAGTCAATAGTATCAAAAGAAAAATGGGATAATTGCCAAAGTCAAAAATTAAGAAATGCTAGACATTATGAAAGAACAGGAACTTATCTTTTTACAAATAAATTAAAGTGTTCTAAATGTGGTAGGTTTTTAGGTGGTTGTGCGACTACTAAAAAGAATGGAAATAAATATTATTACTACAAATGCGAACATTGTAAAATAACTTATAAAGAAACTGATATAGAACAAGAATTATTATTTGCTGTTATTGAACTTACTAAAACTGATGAACTTATAAATGATTACTATACACCATTTATTAAGTCTAAATTTGATAATAAACAAATTGATTATGAAAAACAATTAAAAGAATTAGATAAACAATTAGATAGAATTAAAACTGCTTATATTAAAGGTATTTTAAAAATAGATGATTTTGATAAAGAAATTAAACATATAGAATTTCAAAGAACTGATTTAAATAAAAAGCTACAAGAGCAAAAACAATATGAAAACTTAAGTTTTATAGTTGATGATTTACTTATCTTACAAGATAAACATAATATTGATAACTTTGTTAAACCTGAAAAGTTTTTATCTAATATCTATGGTTGGTTAAATATGCCTAGAGAAAAGAAACAAAAGATAATAGCTACTTATATTGATAATTTAGTTGTAGAAAGAAAAAGTGATAAAACAATTATTAAAGAAACAAATTATAGAAGTAGTTTTATTAGAGATATGATTATGTATAATGATGAGTATGGACTACCTTTAAATTGGTATCTATTTAAAGATAACTATGGTTATTCACTTCCTATGAATAAAGAGATTAAAACATTACTACAAGCACAAAATTACTTTAATAAATTAGTAGAAACTTTAGGTAGTGATTATAAACTTAACTACTATGAAATTGAAACAAATGATGATTTAACTGATTTAGGATTTGATAGTACAAATGAAATAGAAAAGATAATAAGAGTAATTGCAATTAACAACAAAGAAAAATTTAAAGATGATAATTTAAAACTTGGAATTATAACTATTGATTTAACTGATGTAATCGCACCTGATGGAGCACAACTTTATAAAGTGTTCTTTGAAAAAGTTAAGGAGATGTACGATAATGAGTTATGCGATATTTAGAGTCGAGCCAACAAATAAATTATCAGACCTCGCACAAATCGGATTGCACAACAAACGAGAGAAAAAAGCTTATAAGTCTAACCCTGATATAGATATTACAAAAACTAAAAATAATATAGAGTTAGTCCCACTTTCTGAAAAATACATAAAAGGATTTTATAACCTAACAAAAGAATATAAAAAAGAACACGATAAACGAATGGAAACTATGCGAGATGATAGAAAGAAAACATTTAAGCAAATGGTAGATGATTCAAATAATGTAGTTGCAGATGAATTATTATTTACTAGTGATAATGATTTCTTTAAAGATATGGATAAAAGACAAATTAAAAAATGGGCTGATACTTGTATGGAATTTGTTTATGAAGATTTAGGTTATACAAAAGAACAAGTATTACACGCTACATTACACCTAGACGAAAAAACTCCACATATCCATTATGTAGTCGTTCCTTTAATTAGAAAGTATGATAAAAGAACTAATACTAAAAAATATACCATTTCTAAAAAGCAATATATTAAAGATAAAGCCCATTTAAGCCAACTTCAAGACAAATACTATCAAAAGACTAATAGACAAAGGTTTTGACCTAGAAAGAGGCATTAAAAACAGCGATAACGAGCATATTTCAATAAAAGAATTTAAAAAGATTACAAAAAAACTAGATAATAGATTAGAACAACAAAATTATCTAATGACTAGAGATTTTGAAGAACTACAAGAAAATAATAAATTAAAAAGTTTACTAAATATCATAGTTCAATCATTAAAACAATTTTTTAGAAAACTACTTAAAATGGGAACTGAAAATGATAAAGATAAAGTTGTTGAAGAAATAACTAGTTATCACAAATTAGACTTATACACAAATAAAGATTTACACGATATAGCAGATAAAACACCTAGAGAAGATGAAATAAATGATTATTTATACTCAAAAAATTATGAAAATGATGGCAGAGATTTTGATATTTAAAAAAACGAGCTACAGCTCGTGATAAAAGACTAAAATTCCATTTTAGTAACACACTACGCTATTGGCAAAGCCAATAACGGTGTGAAAAAGGGAATATCCCTTTTTAAACCCTTTTAAGCATAATTTTAGCAATGCATAAAGCCAATCAAAAATTATGTTTTTATTTTCAAAACTTCGTAATGAAAATAAAAGAAAAAGCCTATCGCCACTTTCATTGAAACTTCGTTTCAACAAAACGTGCCACGGCTTATTTTCTTATTGTAATTGTTTTTTTGCAATGAATTTTCTAATATAGAGTATAATAAAGCTTATTAAATAAGCTATAACATATGGAGCAATTACAATGATTATAGCTATTTTTTTTGCAAAGTCTGCATACTCATAACTTTCAATTTTTAATGAATGCGAATTGTCTTTTTCATCAACATAAATTGTTGTCGTATATTCTTCATCAGGTTCAAACGACTGATTTTTTTCTATATAATCATAGGTATTACCATCACGACCTACATAAGTAAAATACCAATCATAACAATCTACATAATCATAATCATCACCATTTTTCTCTCTATCACGGTGATAAAAACTATGATCAAATTGGGCAACTACTTCATACCAAGTTGTACTTTCTAGTTCTTCTTGATATTTTTGTTGTTTTAAATCAAACATATAAAATGCTAAAGCAAAAATTCCTATAAAGAAAATAGAAGAACGAAAAATTTTTTTTCAAGTTGCTTTTATTTCTTGATTTATTTTATCTAATTTATTATACATATTTAACTATCTAGTCCTTTAAAAAATCCTTAACTAAATATGTGTTTCCATTATTTAATAATGTATAAAGTTTATTATCTTCACTATAAAAACCTTTAATATTATCTACATAAGAACTAATAGTATCTAATTTATCTAATTTATAGTATTTATCATACTTATCATCATAATCATAAGAAACTAAATAAGCATTATTTTCTCCTACTACAACAGATTTACCATAACTTCCACCATCTATAAAATAAACATTATTTATTTTTTCATTTAAACTAAGTTCATATAATTGATGACTCATAAGTGAACCTGCTTCTAAGAAAAATAATTTTGAATCATTTGTTAATGCCATTAAATAAATATCATTACTCAAATTGTCCCAAGACCAAACTTTATTAACATTATTTAATATTAATTGTGTTTCAATTCCTCCTGTACTTTGTATTAATTCTTGATTTACAACGATAGATTTAGAATATAGTTTATCGTTTATCAATATTGCTTCGCCACCTGAATATTTAGCATTTTTTACAAGTAATGATTCTTCATAAAACCAATCTTCATTATTGATACAAGAATTATTGTCATAGCGATCGCAGCGATAGTATATAAGACCTGTCCCATTTTTATCGATGGCACTTAATCTGCTATCTTCATTAAAATTCACAAAATATTTAATGTTTTGTGATAATTCAAACTCTCTTACAGAATTATTTTCACTCGATATATAATACATATTTGAATCGTCATATATAATAATATCGTTAGGGGCATATGCTACTTCAACGGCATAATTAATATCTGTTAGTTTTGTTGTTCCTTCCATTTTTATAATATCATTCTTTGTTTTCAAATAAACATACCCATCTTTATCTAAAATAATAGCGGTTGTTCTTTCATCATTATATTTAGTTTCTATATTTTTAATAGAAATAATACTATTATTTAATTGATTACATACTTTTTTATCATTACACACAAGTGAATTTTCTTCAAGTGATACATTCAAATTATTTACTAAATTTTTATTACTATTTAACAACATTAAAATAACAACAATAGCAACTGCTACAGCCGCAATAATTCCTATAATTAACCATAAATTCATTTTTTTTGGTGGTTTACTATTAAAGTTTTGATTATTAGTATTACCACTTTCAAATGTATTCATAGGTTGTGGTGTAGGTTGCTGCACATTCATTTGATTTATTGGTTGTCTATAACTAGTTGTTGGTTGTGGTTGAGTATTAATTCGTTGTTGATTAAAACTTTGATTATTTAATGGTTGATTATTAGGTATTCCATTATTACCTTGTGTATTAAAATTATTTGGATTCAAGTTATTTTGTTCTTGATTCATTATTATCACACTACCTTTCTATTATTAATTTTACCATAATTTTGACAAATTTAATCATTTATATGTAATTTTTTAGAAAAATGTAGTATACTTAATGTAGTTAGTAGTTATTACTACCTAAATATTTGTGCCTAATGGTTGTTGTACTTCCACCAAAAGGGCTCCATAGTGAAATCTGCTCGAACTTTTCAGGCTTAAATAGATAACTAATCTAGAAATGGATTAGTTTTTTTGTTGTTTAAGAAAACTATTCTAATAAAAAAGAAAAGATGGAACTATGGTAAATATTATTAAAGAAGAAATTTCATTAGAAGAATCACTAAAAAAGAAATTGGAGTTTATTTGTGATTTTGCTAAAGTTAAACCTACTTTTATTAACGGTAGTATAAGAAAAATTGATAAGACAAATCTTACCTATATTGAACCACATAGAATTATTATCAATAATATTACTTTTCTTATCTTTAATTATTCTAATGAAATATTTATAGAGAATTTATCTAATAAGATTAAATTATCTAAATTAGAAAACTATTTAAAATCTATTTAAATCTAAATGCTACGCTAGAAATAAAAGAAAATATATGATAAAATATATACATAAGGAAACAAATTTATACATTTTTTGAAAAGTCAGTAGTATTTAAACTTTACTTGTTACTATTGGCTCTTTTTTTAGGAAGGAATAATGAAATTTCTTGATGAAAATAATGCTTATCTAGATTGCGCTAATGAAAAAATAAATACTACTAATACAAGTGGTAAAATGGTTGCTAGACTACTTACAACAGTATCACAAAATGAAATAGAATGAACAAGTGAAAGAACTAAAGTAGGACTTGCTGGAGCAATTAAAGAAGGACATATTCCACATCATGCTCCACTAGGTAATAAGAGAGAAGATAAAAAGTTAGTAATTGATTATTCTACTAAAGATATTGTAATTAGAATATTTGATATGTATTACAATGGTTTATCATACAAGAAAATAAGTAATGTATTAAATGCAGAAAAAGTATTAGGAAAAGATAATTGGCGAGATTCAACAATTATAGGTATTTTAGAAAATGAAATAATGAAGATGTAGTCGAGCCTATTATCTCAAAAGAAATGTGGGCTGATTGTCAGGTACAGAAAAAGAAAAATTCAAGAAGTTATAAAAGAACTTACTCGTATTTCAGTAGGTGTTAAGCCAAACATTAAATAAAAAAGTAAATTCTCGTTTTAAATACAATGGGAATTTACTTTTTTAAAAATAGTTAATATTTAAAAAAATTGATTTTTTTTAAATTTGTTATATTATATATCATTGGTTTATTTGTCAATTAATGGAGTGAGAAAAAATTATGACAAAATTTAACCATTTAAATGAGGAGAAAAGATTATCGTTCCACTTATTAAGTATAAAAAACAAAGTGTTAATCAAGTTTTTATAAATCATTCTGATATCTTGGATTTTTCTAAAGTTACTTTTTATAATTATGTTGATTCTAGTGTCTTATCTCTAACTAACTTAGACTTACCTAAAAAGGTAAAATATAAAAAGAGAAAAGAAAGAAAAAACAATAATTATAAAAGAGAAATTTTAATACTTAAAGGTAGAAAATATGAAGAGTATTTAGATTTTGTTTCTGAGCATCCTAGAATGAATATAGTACAACTTGATACTGTTATTGGTAAAACAAGTGAGAATAAATGTCTTTTAACAATGTATATAGTTGAAACTTATTATATGCTTATATTCCTATTGAACAAGAAAACTATGCAAGATGTTTCAAATGTATTTCGTGATATAAAAGAAGGTCTAGGCATAGAAAAATATTTAGAATAATATTAACCGATAATGGTTGTGAATTTTTTAATCCTTATGAAATGGAATATGATTATGATAATGGGAAAAAGGTTGCAAACGTATTTTACTGTAGACCTTACTCTACTTCAGATAAGCACGAATTAGAAGTTAATCACGAGTATATAAGAAGAATTTTTCCAAAAGGCGTATCATTTAAACAATTCGATGAAGAATTAGTTCAAAGATTAAGAAAAAATATAAATGCAATTCCAAGAGAATCGTTAAATGGCGAAACACCTTATAATCTAACAAAGAAAAAATATCCTAAATTAATAGAATATTTAAAAGCAAAGTATATTTTGCCTGACGATGTAAATATGTCTATTCAAAACATAAGGGGTGATAAGAATGATTAAATACACAGACATCAAAGATCTAATCATTTATAGTGATCCAATAATTGGTGACGTATCTTTAGACTTTATTTTAACTAATTTAATAGAAGAATTAAATAATCAAAAATTATTTGAAAACATTGTATATTCCAACTTAATTCATAGTGAATTAAGTGAAGAAGATATAGCTTCAATATTTAGTTTATCTTCAACTAGCATCATCGAAACATACCTAAAGTTAATCAAAGATGAACTTTGTCAATGAAAAGATTTTTCATTGGCAAATAAGCCAAAAAACAATTATTTTTGTGAAACTCAATGCGGGAAATAAGTCTTGAAAGGACTTGTTTTGTGCATCTTTTAGTATACACGTATTTAATTTCATAAAGGTATTCTATTACAACTCTATTTAAAAATCAAAACACTTTTATGTAAAAACGCCCGATTTTTCGAGCGTTTATTATTGTAAATTATTTTTTACTATTAACCGTGAACTAACTTTTTAATTCAGTCAAATTGTTTTAAAACATAATAATTTTTTTGTTTTGACTTTTGAATCACCTTTAACATCATTTGACATTAAAGTGATTTTTTATATTTAGTTTGTTCTTCATTTAAATATTCTAAACTATTGTTATAATTTCTAAACTCATCTAACTCAGCATCATAATATTTACAAGGTTGACTAAATGCTTGATTGCCTTCATATCTGAAACCTGTTATAGTTATTCCTGTTTTTTCATAGTATACTATTTCAAACCATAAAGTATAATCATTATAAACATAGACATATTTAAAAAATTGACCGTTCTCAATAGTTTTAGTTAATCTTCCTTGTACGTATGTAGGTGCACCTAGTTTATCAACAATATTATCAATAGTCAAATTTGTATGAACTTTTTCTTCTGGTTTATTTATTAAAGATGCTGGGATAATTATATCGTTATAAGTTGCTGTATTATCGTTCCAGTAATATGATATTTCTGTATTATCGCTATATAAATTTGTTTCATTTTTATAGTTCTCTAAAAATATATCGCTTTGTATTTCTTCGTTATTTTTTAATATATAAGCACCATTACCTTTATTAGAATAAATATTATTATCTTGATCCCACAATAACTTTGTAAATAATCCACTACCAATTCTTAATTCGTATCCATTATCTTTTAATGTTTTTCCAGTAAGTTTGGTTTGTATCACATTTCCGCTAATTGAAAATTTTCCATCAAATAATGAAGCATTAAATTTTGATGTATCTATATTCCAATATCTATCAATTTCACTTGATAATTCATTAGATTGATTATTATTTTGTTTGTTATTTTCTATAATATCATCAACATTATTATTATTTTTATTTTTGTTTGAAAGATTGTTGAATAATAACATTCCTCCAATTCCTAATATTACTATAATTACTAAAGCAATTATACCAATTAAAATTTTTTTATTCATTTTCTTCCTCCTTTAATTTTTTCAAAAGTCGTGAAATCAATAATTCACAAAGCCGGAAACGGAGACAGTATAG
>ERZ780157.704-NODE-704-length-41310-cov-6.613089_pt1 | contig 41310 bp, 34 predicted proteins | sample MGYA00511169_ERZ780157 | MGnify/ENA primary metagenome ERZ780157 (study PRJEB29588, sample SAMEA1965149) | human gut metagenome | biome: human gut; feature: human-associated habitat; material: faeces | place: Denmark | collected 2008/2010 ...
CCTGCCGTCCTCCAATGTGCTCTATTACGACATGAACGACAACGCATGGCTTTGCATCCGTCCGTCCGGCACCGAGCCGAAGATCAAGTTCTACTATATGCTCGAGGGAGCCGATCTTGCCGATGCAAAGCAGAAATGCGCGGCATATCAGGAAACGCTCAACGAGCTCGCAAAGGCATAATTAATCTTAACAAATACAGACAAACATGAAAAACAACACGGGGGTAAAGCAAAAGCATTGGCTCCCGTGTGTTTTTTTCTAAAAATCCTCTCGGAGGTGACTTGATATGACCAATGAAACCGCACGCTATGATGCCGCAGAGCTGCTTGCCCTGCTCGACGGACGGCGATATTCCGAGCTGATGCGTCGCTTTGACGAGATGCTCCCGATCGACGCCGCCGAGTTTCTATCGGATCTTCCCGACTCACGCATTCCCGTGGTCTTCCGTCTGCTCAAAAAAGACACCGCAGCCGCGATCTTTGCCGAGCTTGACAGCGAGTGGCAGGAGCGCATCATCGGCGGCATGACCGACAGTGAAATCTCTCACATGCTTGACGAGCTCTTTGTGGATGACGCCGTGGACATGCTCGAGGAAATGCCCGCAGGCGTGGTCACACGCATTATGCGCGTCGCAACGCCCGAAACGCGCGCTGAGATCAACCGATTTCTCGATTACCCCGTTGGCAGCGCGGGAAGCGTGATGACCAGCGAATTCATCGACCTGAAAAAAAGCATGACCTGTGCCGAGGCAGTGACACACATCCGTCGGATCGGTCTTGACAAGGAAACGGTCTACGTGGCGTACGTCACCGACCGTGCACGCGTGCTGGAGGGGGTTGTACCACTCAAAAAGCTGCTTTTTGCCTCCCCAAACGATCAAATTGGCGAAATCATGGATAAAAACGTGATCTACGGCTACACGCACGATGACCGCGAAAGCGTTGCACAGCTGATCTCGCACTATGATATTCTCGCGCTTCCGATCGTGGACAAGGAGCGCAGGCTTGTGGGTCTGGTTACGGTCGACGATGCACTCGACGTGCTCCAAGACGAGGTGACCGAGGACATCGAAAAAATGGCGGCGATCCTGCCCACCGACAAACCCTACATGCGAACGGGAGTGTTTGAGACCTGGAAAAAGCGCATTCCGTGGCTTCTGCTGCTCATGCTCTCGGCAACCTTTACGGGCGCGATCATCTCGCACTACGAGGCTGCGATTGGAACCTACGCCATTCTGACCGCATTCTTTCCCATGCTCATGGACACGGGCGGTAATGCGGGCGGACAGACCTCCGTTACGGTCATTCGTGGACTCTCGCTCGGAGAGATTGAGCCGCGCGACGTCTGGCGTGTTCTGCGCAAGGAGCTCTGCGTGGCACTTCTGTGCAGTCTGACACTTTCAGTTGTCACCTTTCTCAAGGTAATGCTGATTGATTTTCGTCTTCAGCTGCAGAGTATTTCGGAGAACGGACTCGTGCAAAACAACCTACACATTGCACTTGTAGTCGCTGCCACTGTTTTTCTTGCGATCCCGATTGCCAAGCTGGTTGGCACTCTGCTCCCACTCGGAGCAAAAAAAATCGGGCTTGACCCCGCCGTGGTCGCCAGCCCCTTTATCACCACCATCGTGGACACCGTGATTATCTATCTCTATTTCACCATCGCCTCCTCCGTTCTCGGATTTGCGTGATCAAAAAACAGTGAGTCGGTTGCAATTGCATCCAGCTCACTGTTTTTACTTTTTATTCGATCGCCTCGGGCATGATCTCGGTTTTGAAATATTCCTCAAAGGTCATGCCAAAGTTATCCATGCAATAGTCCTCGATGATCTGCCGCCATTCCTCCTCGGGAATCGTTGCGATCATGGTAATCTCGGTTACCAGGAACACCAGGCAAATCAGGATGGCAAGGATACACAAAATCAAGCCAACGGTTGCCATGCCTGTCATCACGCCGCCGTTGTCGCGTCGGGAGAGACACGCCAGCACGATGCCGATGATGCCGAGCGGCAGGGCTAAATAATAAAGGCAGCAGCAGCAAAAGCACAGAAAAAGCCCCACAATACCAAGCCAAAGTGCAGCAATGGCATAGCCCTTTGCGTGTCCACCCTCGGGTGCGCGCATATCCTCCGGCGTGGAGGACTCAAAGAAAAAGCTATCCTGCCCCGGCGTATAATCCTGATTGTTCATATCCAACACCTCTGCTTTGCCATGCAATCGCGGCATGCAAAGTCATCCTTTCCTCATAAGCACCCTTGTTGTTTTTCATTATATCACATTTCCTCGGAAAATACAATCTTTTTCTTGAATTATTTACATTTATATGGTACAATAAACGCAGAGAAAACGAAAGGAGAGGAGGAATTCCCTTGAAAATTCATCGCAGATCGGCGCTTATCTGGATCGGCGTACACGTAGCGGCGGTGATCGCAATTTTGCTTTTTCCTCTTTACCGACGCATTGCAGAGCTTGCCACGCTTGTGCTCTCGAGCTGCGTGCTCCACGATCGCTTTCACCTCTACTGCCCTCTTTGCGGCGGCACACGTGCGATCGGAGCAATCCTATCGGGAGATTTTCTCGCCGCGTTCTCCTACAATCCATTCGTCACGCTTCTGCTTGCTCTGCTGGTCGCGTGGGATATTCTGGCACTAATCCGACTTCTGCGCGGTCGCCAACGCATCTTCGCGCTCCCCACGTGGGTGTGGATCACGCTCATGGCGGTGGCACTCGCTTACGGAATTTTGCGCAACGTTCTGCTGATCGCGGTTGGATATGACCCGCTCGGCGATTTGATTGGCTTTTGGCATGCGACGTGATTGCACCAATTCGACGAAAAGATTATAAAAAGAAAAAATCCGTACAAACTAACTGCACGGATTTTTTCTTTTTCGGAGGAATGGGAAATGCGGGTTTTACACGTGATCAGCGACACAAACGTTGGAGGAGCGGGAGTTCTGCTCACCTCTCTGCTCAAAAACTTCGACCGCAGCCGCGTGCAGAGCATCGTTGCACTCCCCCGCGGCAGTCGTCTCATCGAGCGCTTGGAGCCGATCGGCGTGCCGATTCTGCCGCTTGCACATCTCCCCGACCGTCTCTCCGCCCGATCGGTTGGCGAGCTTACGCGTCTCATTCACACCACTCACACCGATCTCGTGCATGCAAATGCCGCACTCTCGGCGCGATTGGCGGGAAGGCTCTGCCGTGTGGGCGTGCTCCACACCCGACATTGCTGCTTTCCGCCCGATGGAATCTGGCGTCTTTCTCCCGTGCGCAGGCTTGGCGGAGTCTGGAACCGTGCGCTATCGGATCACGTAATCGCAACGGCAGATGCCGCCGCCCTTGATTTGCAGACGCTTGGAATTCCCATGCAGCGGATCACCTGCATCATCAACGGGTCCGAACCTGTAAGAGACGTGAGTGATGAGGAAACGGCATGTTTGCGTGCACGGTTGGGGCTTTCTCCCAATGATTTTACGGTTGGAATCGTTGCCCGTCTCGTTGAATGCAAGGGACATAGAACCTTTCTGCTTGCCGCGCGCGAGGTGATCGAACGCATGCCGCACATTCCCTTTCGCTTTCTCATTGTTGGGGACGGCGAAGAACGCGAGGAGCTGGAAGCACTTGCGCGGTCGCTCGGGCTTTCCGATGCCGTTCGTTTTTTGGGCTTTGTGAGCGACATGGCACCCGTTTGGCATATCCTGCGCGTGAACGTCAACTGCTCGCATGGAACCGAAACCTCCTGCTTGGCACTCTCCGAGGGCATGAGCGTGGGGCTTCCGATGGTGGTCAGCTCTTACGGCGGAAATCCCGCTATGCTTGGGGAAAGTGGTGTTGCAGGCTTTCTCTGCCCTCCGCACGATCCGTATGCTTTTGCCAACGCAATCTGTGCAATCGCCTCCTCGCGCGAGCTGGAGAACTCCTTGCGTGTTGCCGCCAAAGCACGCTTTGCAGCACACTACACCGCAAGCGCCATGACCGAGCATCTCACAGAGGTCTATGAGATGCTGATGGAGCGAAGCAGTAATCGCATAATGAAAATAATGAAATAAAAATCCGTCCAACCGAGCACGATGCCCGATTGGACGGATTGATTTTATGCGTTGAACTCGTCAACGGTTTTGGTCTTAACGTGAACACAACCCTCGGGGATCTCGAAACGCTCCTTGTTGGGTGCCGCCCAACGAACCGCGTTGGTGATGATGCGTTGCACGTAGGGATTGAAGAAGGATTTGCAGGTCTCGTGACCGGGCTGGAAATAGAATACCTTTCCTGCGCCGCGATAGAAGCATGCTCCTGCACGCATGATGTGACCGTCCTCAAACCACGCACCGAACACCAGCTCGTCGGGCTGCGGAATGTAGAAGGGCTCGCTGTAAAGCTCCTCCTCGTCGATCAGGAAATGGTCGGGAATGCCTGCCGCGATGTCGTGCGCGGGCATGAGCGTCCACATGATCTCCTTTTGGTTTCTGCCCCAACTGAGATTGCCGTTGGTGCCGATGATCTTGCGGAAGGGCTTGGAGTGGTGTCCCGAATGGAGCGGAACAAAGCCCATCTTGCCCTCATAAACGCGCTTCTGGATCTTTGCAACCAGAGCATCGTCAACCTCTGCATGTGCCATGTGCCCCCACCAGATCAAAACGTCGGTGTTCTCCAGCACCTCATCGGGCAGACCCTGATCGGGATCGTCGAGCGCCGCCAAAGTGACCTCCATATCGTCATTCAGGTCCAAAAATTCCTTGATCGTTGCGTGCAAACCGTTGGGATAGATTGCCTTTACAGATTCCTTTGTTTTTTCGTGGCGAAACTCGTTCCAAACCACAACTCTGAGCTTGTTACTCATATCCATGCTCCTTTCAAGCCATACAAAAGCGGCAACACCGCCTGTTTTCATGATTTAATGATACCACATTTTCTCAAAAAAGTCAAGGGGCAAAGCGCTTTTCAAGGATAATAAACTTTTTATGGTTGGGCAATAGATATTGATTATTTCAAAAAGAATCCGCCACCAACGCAGATTCCGAGGAATCTACGCTGGGGGCGGAACGAAGAAATAGTCTAATGAAACAAGTCATCAATTCTCACAATTAAAAACATCATTTTCTCATAATAAAGGATAACAGGAACAAAACCAAGTAGAGAAATGCTGCGATAAAAACAAGCAAAAAAACATCTATGATCACAACAATATACCTGTTTTTCACAAACAAAGGAATAAGCCCTGCGACTTTAGTAAACAGGACAATGTATATTACGAGTAGCACCACCATTGACACCAGCTTTAAACAATTTCTTGCAAAGGCGTTTTTTATAGGGGATAGCAAATCTAATAACAAGTCCATAACTAAATCTAATGGGTTCATAATCTTCTCCTTATCCTAGTTTCTTAAATTCCAATTTGATATACACAAAACCGTATCTAATTCCAAATCTTGCAAATCTATTCCAGTGTTTGAGAGAATCCTTTCATGTGCGGAGAAAAAACTTCGATACGTTTTCAAGTCGCATCAAATATATCCATATTTCTTCCCCTGATAGGAGTCGCGCGCATAAAGGAGCTTGTCAACATCGTTGATCACGGTGGTCTTTCGTCGGCTCCAATCGGGGGCGAGCAGGTCCTCACCCTTGCCGTCACCTGTGAGACGAGCGATCACGGTGTCGGGCGGGAGCAGCTCAAGCGCATCGGCAACGAGCGTGATATAGCGCTCACGCGTGAGCGGCTCATAGTCCCCTGCCTCATACCACTCTGCCAAACGCGTTCCGCGCAGCACGTGCAAAAGATGCAGCTTGACCTGGTCGGGGCATAGCGCTGCCACGTCGCGCACGGTTTGGAGCATGTCGGTGTCATTCTCTCCGGGCAGACCGAAAATGAGATGCACCGAAATGCCGATGCGGTCGCTCGCCGCACGGAGTGCCCCATAGCCACGGCAAAAATCGGCAAAGGTGTGTCCGCGATTGATGCGCGCGGCGGTTGCGTCCGACGAAGTCTGGAGCCCAAGCTCCACCGTGAGGCAGGTGCGCTCGGCAAGCTCGGCGAGCAATGCGATCACATCGGGCGGCAGGCAATCGGCACGCGTTGCCACATTGATTCCGACGATGCCGTCGACGGCGAGCGCCTCCTCAAATTTTTCTCGCAGATACGCCACGGGTGCATAGGTGTTGGTGTGCGCCTGAAAATAGGCGATGCAGCGCGAAACGTCCCATTTTTTTGCAAAGACCGCCTTCTGCTCCGCAATCTGCTCGGCAACCGAAAGGCAAGCCTCGGGGGCAAAGTCGCCGCTCCCGCGCCCCGAGCAATAGACACATCCGCCCCTGCCGCATCTGCCGTCGATATTCGGGCAAGTCAGACCGATATCAAGCGGCAGCTTGGCACATTTGCCGCCAAAGGTATGGCGCAGATAGTAATCGTAGGTATAGTAGCGCTTGTTGGTGTCGCTATTTGGAAACGGATTGCGTTCTGCCTGTGTCACGGTGACACACCTCCCTTCCGCCCTTCATTGGCAGGTGTAAAATCGCGGAGAGTATCCGTTTGTTTTCCAACAGATCGCCTCTCCGCGAAATTCTTGATCATTTTATGCGTTCAAATATTTTTCCGCAACCGCAATACGGACACAAAGGGTGAGCACGTTCATCGCCACCGCCAGGTCACGCTCGTTCGGGAAGGTGGGGGCAATGCGGATGTTGCTGTCCTTGGGGTCTTGGCGGTAAGGATAGGTTGCACCAACGTCGGTGAGCTTCACGCCTGCGTCACGACAAAGCTGATAGGTGCGCTTCGCGCAGCCCTCCTCTACGAACAGGCTGACGAAATAGCCGCCGAGCGGGTTGGTCCAATGCGCCACACCCGTGCCTGCGAGATCGCGATCCAGCGTGCTGAGCACAAGCTCAAACTTGGGGCGGATCAGGTCTGCCAGCGCCATCATGTGGTGATGGATATTCTCTGCCGAGCCGAAATAGCGGACGTGGCGAAGCTGATTGATCTTATCAAAGCCGATGGTCTGCGCACCGATGATCGGCATGATCTGGCGCAGATTCTCCTCGGATGCCGCCATGATTGCCACGCCCGAGCCCGGGAAGGAAATCTTGGAGGTGGAGGCAAAATAGAACACGCGGTTGCGGTTGCCGTATGCTGAGCAAGCCTCGAAGATGTCGGCAAGCGTGTCGGCGCGGTCGGGATAGAGATCGTGCACTGCGTAGGCGTTATCCCAGAAGATACGGAAATCGCGCGCTGCGGTCTTCATTGCACCGAAGCGGCGCACGGTTTCGTCCGAATAGGTGATGCCGTCGGGGTTGGAATACTTCGGGCAGCACCAGATACCCTTGATGGCAGGGTCGCTTGCCGCCAGCGCCTCAACCGTATCCATATCGGGACCGGTGGGGGTCATATCAACGGGGATCATCTTGATGCCGAGCGACTCGCAGATTGCAAAGTGACGGTCATATCCCGGTGCGGGGCAGAGGAACTTGATCTCATCCTCGCGGCACCAGGGGCGCTCGCTGTCGCAAACGCCGTAGAGCATGGCACGCGCAACAGTATCGTACATCAAATTCAACGAGGAGTTTCCACCGATGAAAAGCTCCTTTTCCTGCAGTCCCAAAAGCTGTGCAAAAAGGCGCTTTGCCTCCTTGATACCGTCAAGCACACCGTAGTTTCGGCAGTCAAAGCCATCCTCGGTGCGGCAATCGTAGGACGAATCAATACAATCGAGCATCCCCTGCAAAAGATCGAGCTGACGGGCTCCCGGCTTACCGCGCGAGAGATCGAGAGAAAGCTTTTTGGCGCAGTAGGCTTCATATTCCGCACGCAGCGCCGCAAGGGTCTCGGAAAGCTGCTCACGGCTCATCTGTGAAAAGTTCATGGCATTTTTCTCCTTGGAATCAAATCTTTTAACAGTATATCACATTTTTCTGTAAATTGCAACCCTATTTTGCAATTTATTTTTTGAAAATTGCAATTTTAACCGTCTTTTTCAAATTTGTTCCAAAATTCAGTCACAATTTCTGCAAGTTCGTTCGGATTTCTTGCATATTGTTCGTTCTGCCAATGGTCGGGAAACAGCATTTTGTAGCGCTCCTCGGCGTATCTGTCGTCGATGAGCACGATCACGCCGCGGTCCTCCTCGCGTCGGATCACGCGGCCTGCCGCCTGGAGCACGCGGTTCATGCCGGGATAGGTGTAGGCATAGTCATAGCCGCGCTCACGGGTGGTTTCGTAGTGGTCGCGCAGGATGTTGCGCTCGCTCGAGAGCCCCGGGAGCCCCGTTCCAACGATCACGGTGCCGATCAGGCGTCCGCCGGGGAGATCCACGCCCTCGGAAAAGGAGCCGCCAAGCACGCAGAAGCCCACGCGAAGCCGACCGTCATCACAAAAGGCATCAAGGAATTTTTCGCGCTCGGATAGCGACATGCTCCGCGTTTGAACAACGGTGCGCACCTTGGGATAGCGCTCGGTGAACACGCGCAGGACCGACTCCATATACCGGTAGGACGGAAAATAGGAAATGTAGTTCCCCTTCTTGCCCGACGTTGCGGCGGCAATGAGAGAGGCAACCTTGCGATAGGAGGCATCGCGCTCCTCATATCGCGTGCTCACTGTGGGAACCGTGACAAGACAGAGGTTGCGCGGATCAAAGGGTGACGGCAGGGAGACGCGCACGGCATGGCGTCCGCCGCCGAGAATATCCGAAAAATAGTCGAGCGGCGTCAGAGTTGCCGAGAACAGCACCGACGCATGTGCACGTCCGAGCAGCGCATCCATGATCTGCGAGGGGTCCAGGCAGATCAGGCGCACCTGCCGCGCATCGCCCTCGACCTGAACGAAGGTGAGAAAGCGATCGTCATAATACTCTGCGATCGTATCGTAATGCTTCAGCCGTGTGGCAAGCGTGTGCACGTCGACCTCATGCGAGTCTCCACGGTGCAAGCGTAACCACGCCTCAAGCGCCGCGGACGTTTCGGTTACGCACCTTCCAAGCTCGGCAAGCGGATTACGCGAGAGATAGTAGCCGCGCTCCACCCCTTCCCCGTCCTTTTGCAGGGTGTCGCGGCAGAGGCGTCGCAGAGCATGAAGCGTGATGGCAAGACGCTCGAGGCAATCACGCAGGGGCTTTTCGCTCTCGGGGAGCTTACGCCAGAGTGATACCACGTCGCGGCTCTCGAGGGTTGCCGAATACATGTCGCAGGCACGGTCGCCGAGGTTGTGCGCCTCGTCGATCAGAAAAGCATAGCGATTGGCAGCAAGCGGCTCGGGATCGAAATAGCGGCGCAGATATACGTGCGGATCAAAGACATAGTTATAGTCGCAGATGATAATATCGCAAAAGAGCGAGAGCTCAAGCTGAAATTCGTAGGGGCAGAGGTTGTGGCGTGCGGCGATCTCAAGAATCGAGGTGCGCGAGAAGCCGCTCTGGTTTGTGAGCGCCTCGCAAATAGCGGTTCCAACACGATCGTAAAAGCCCTTGGCATAGGGACAGTCGAGCGGGTTGCAATGGCGCGCGATCCCACCGGGATCGTCTTTTGCCGCATCGTTGCGGCACATCTGCTCGCGCGCGCTGAGCACAACCGTTCGCAGATGCGCGCCCGCCTCAAAGATCTGTGCGGCGGCGCGGTATGCCTCGCGTCGGGTGGACGCCTTGGCGGTGAGATAAAAGATCTTGTCCACGTGCCCTTCCCCAAGCGCACGGACGGCGGGATAGAGCGACGAAAGCGTTTTCCCCGTTCCCGTGGGAGCCTCCACAAAGAGGCGCTTGCCCGCCTTGATGTCGCGGTAGCATTCGCGGAGCATGATGTCCTGCCCCTCACGCACCGACGGATAAGGAAAGCGTCCGCCTGCCGCCGAGGGAACGAGAACGGTTTGGCGCTCGATGAGGATGCGTGCGCGGTATTCCACGAGTGAGAGCAGACCGAAATAGAATTCCTGCAGCTCGTCGGCCGTGTGAGTTGTGGTGAGATAGCGCGTTTCCACATCATCCAGACGGTAATAGGAAAGGCGTGTGTCGATCACATCGAGCCCGCGCTCGCGGCAGAGAAAATAGGCATAGCATCGCACCTGGGCATCGTGCATGGGGTCGGGTGGAAGATCAAAGGCTCGTGCACCCACCGTTTTGATCTCGTCGACCGTGAGACGCTCGCCGCGCAAAATTCCGTCGGCACGACCGCTCACCTCAAATGAGATACCGCGGTAGAGCGTGGTGTTGCAGAGCGGCACCTCGGCGTCATAGAGCACACCTGCCTCCGCCTGCAGTTTGCGGTGCACCTTGGCACCGATCTCGGCACGCTCGGGGGAAAACCGACGTCCCATGCCCGGGCGCAGGTCGATATCTCCACCCATGAGCGCCAATGCGCAGAGCTCGGTCACAGACATTGTGATCGCGCCGATCTCTATATTGTATTTCACTGTAACCGACCTCCTCTCGTTCGGGATTTATCCCTTTTATTATATCACAAAACACGCGCGGTGTCAACTGTGGCAGGTATGCTCCTCCGTTGCATCCAATTGTGTTAGAGGGAGCTCAGTGGGACAGAAAATAAAAAAGTGATTGTTTTTTGTTGAAACAGAGGCATCTCTAGATTATCTCAACAGAAAAACAATCACTCTCCGAAATATGATTTTGCGAAAATAACTGCCCAACGGCAGGCATCGAGGTGTGATGATATTTATTTTTCAAAACGGTAAAATTCAAAGAAATATTTGCGTAAAAAGCCCTCCCAATCCGCAACAGAATCCTTTATTTCCCTGAACTGTCCATCCGAGGTGTGTATTCCAAGGAAAACGATCACCCTTTTATCATCTTGAAATGCTACACGCTTGAAGGCTCTGGGATAGTCATCTCCATGATTGTAGTCATCCTTGCTTCGTTTTTCATAGAAATCGTAAAACTGATAACCGTTATATTCCTCCGTGGCACGGTCGCCAAGATAGGAGCAGTTTTCCATACAGCATGCCTTTGCCGCTTCATAATTCTGCTCGCTATATTCAAAATAATATAGTCCGCGTTCCAATATGTCAATACAATCATATCTCTCTTGATAGGAGTAAAAATAGTCCCCATTTTCATAAGGAATATCCTTGATCAGAGTATCAATACCCGGAAAAAGATCAATTTCAACTTTTGAATTATAATCGCCATAATATCGGTAATTCCCTATCCCATGTGCATCGTAGTTATGTGGCGCACAAGAACAAAAAGCAGAAATAGCAATCGTGATCAAGCAAGCTATAGAAATTATACGAATCGTTTTATTCATGATGAGCTCCTTTCATATTTTATCTTCAAAGCCATTGTAACATAGTTTTAATAGGATGTCAAGCATTTTGAAATTTTTTTTGCATCTGGTTTTTAATCATTATTTCATATTTCGTAATATATTTCGAGATTTTGAGAATTGGATTTATCAATATATTTTCCATGCTCAGTCTCACTTCTATGCGCAGTGACAAATCAAGCATATGAAAAAACTTTTCAGAAAACAGGGAAAATGTGCAGATTTCACGCAAAAATGACATGGGAGTTGTGGTATGATATAGAAAAAAGAAAGGATTGATGCCCCTATGAAAAAAATATTGCTTGCCTTTGTGTGCCTGTGCCTGCTTTTAGGTGGCTGTGGCAACCCAAAAAAGCCCTCTGCTGTCCCCGATGCGTCGACCGATGAGGAGAGCCGCGTGCCTGATGCGGATGATAGCGACGCGCGGATCGCCTACTACGAGCAGCTTGTAACCGAGCTGCGACGCGAGATCTTGCAGGTGAGGACCGAGCTCTACGTGGCACGCGTGGAATACGAATCGCGGATCGCCGAGCTGGAGGGCAACAAAGCCCCCGAGGGTCCCCTACCCGAGCACCGCCCGTCGGTCGAGTCGCAGTTTACATACGTCATTCAGAACGGAGGCGCGGTGATCACCGCCTACACGGGAAACGAGCGCGAGGTAAGTGTTCCCGCCTCACTTGGCGGCTACCCTGTTCGTGCGATCTCCGACCGCGCATTTGCCGATCGGATCACACTTCTCTCGGTCGAGCTCCCTGACGGCGTGGCATCGGTTGGTTGGTTCGCCTTTTCGGGTTGCATTGCTCTGGAGCGTGTATCTCTCCCCGCGTCGTTGACCTCGATCGCCTACGGCGCCTTTGAAAACTGCCCCGCATCGCTCCTTCTGCTCTGCCCCGCCGACTCCTACGCCGCACAGTATGCCGCCAGCTATGGGATCGTAACGAGGGAGGGATAACATAGAAGGCACACAGAATATAGGGGCAATTCGGATCGAATTGCTCCTATCGGTGTTTTACGACACAGAAAAACGATCAAACGTCTGGTTATCGCCTAATTATTCCCGCATAAAAAAAGATATTTTTGAAAATGACTTGACAATTGAAACATTTTCCGATATAATAATAAGGTGTTTCGGACCATTAGCTCAGTTGGTTAGAGCTCCCGGCTCATAACCGGTCGGTCCAAGGTTCGAGTCCTTGATGGTCCACCAAAACAAAAGGAGATGCCTTGTGCATCTCCTTTTGTTTTGTGACTCTTGAGGTGCGAAAACCTTGCGTGGACGCAAAAAGAGTGTACTTTTAGATAATCAAAACGCGTCCACAAGCGGTGAGCACGCCAAGGGCGGGTGAGCCTTGGTTCAGAGTCCTTGATGGTCCACCAAAACAAAAGGAGATGCCTTGTGCATCTCCTTTTTTGATCCATGAGGTGCGGACGGCTTCGTTCAAAATTTTCTCTCTCATCTTGACATTATTTTATATCCATGATATAATAATTTTAGAAAAGCATCCAAAAGACTCAAAAGGAGGACACATTCATGAAGCATACGTTCAAACGGCTGATGCTGACCATTCTGGCGGCGCTGCTTGTTCTCTCCTTGGTTGCGTGCGAAAATTCACCGCAGAAGCAGCAGCAGATCATCAGTACCTTTGATTCCTTCGGCTACACGGATCGCTATATTCTTGTAACGGCTCATGAGCTTCGCATCGGTGACCGCGTGATTGATCTGAATAGCATCACCTATGATGGAAAACGCTGCTCGATCACCGTGGTCAATGGAGAGGGCGCCTATGCCTGGACCTATGCGGATGAGGAGGAGCGCTCGATCAACATTCTCTACGTTCCCTATGACACCCTAGAGGCGATGCTACTTGCAACGCACGCGCTTCCCGATGATCACGTGATCCATGACGAATACTATAACGGCAAGCTTTATTTCCGCACGTCCAATCCCAAATCCTCCTTTTACGGTCATCTCTGTTTAGTTTATGATATTGCAACGGGGGCGATCGAAACGGTACCAGCCGCCTCCCTCCCCTATAATATTGAGAAGGCGGCGGACAACAACCGATCCGAGCAGTTTTCGCTCATGCGCGGCAAAACCGAGGATGATGAGGATACCCTGTTTGTGACGAAAAAAGCGACGGGAGAAACCAAAACGATCGACAATTCCCTCTTGACCACCTGCGAGGAGGGCAGAAAGATCGTGGCACTGGGAGAGCGTGACCTCGGGACACATTGCCACACGGTGTTTGAGCGTGACGGCGTGATCTACGCGCTCTTTCTCTACGTCACCGACGGCGCGTTTGGATGGCCCTGCTACTACTACATCATGAAATACGATTTTGACAGCCACACGCTCCAATATTACACCTCGATCTTTTTCGAGGAGTACCCCGATTACTTCGACGATTTCTACATACCGGCGGAGGTTGATCCGCAATAAAAAAAGGGATGAGTCAAATGCAAAATGCATTTGACTCATCCCCTCTTTGATCAAAAACCGTGAGAGCTTTCTTTTATGAAAATGCCTTACGGCTTTTTGAAATTGACGATCACATAGTTCATCGCGTCCTGCCCTCCCCTTTTGATTGATCAATAATTTTTTATATAACAAAAGCGGCAACCGAAATTCGGCTGCCGCTTTTGTGTGTTATGCTTTGCTGAATTTTACCACTTGGTCGGTACGCCATCGACGTAATGCCAATATCTGCCCGATGCGGTGGGTGATGTTTCGCTGTAATAGAAGCGAGCGACTTCAAGGAGCGCGGTGTTGTGTGATTCTATCGTGATATTGTTCCATTCAGCTGCCGTACCCATATAATAAACGGCAATCATGAGGTCGCAGTTGTCAAACGCGGAAGCGCCGATGCTCGTCACGCTCGCGGAGATCGTGATGCTCTTAAGGGCACACGCCTCAAACGCGGAGTTGCCAATGCTCGTCACACTATCGGAGAATACGAAGTTTTCAAGGCTGCCGCAGCCCTTGAACGCGGCATCGCCGATATGCGTCACACGGTCGCCGCCCGTGACACTCGCAAGGAGTGTGCAGCCATTGAGTGCAGAGCCGCCTATGATCCTCGTGTCGTTGGAAATTGCAAGGCTCGTGGCTCTCGTGTCAACGACGTCAATCAGTGCAAAATAGGGGTTTTCGCTGTTTCCGAGATATTTTCCGTTGTCGTAAATGGTATACGTCAGACTGCTGCAGTCGCTGAACGCTTTCTCACCGATGCTCGTCACGCTTGCAGGGATCGAGATACTTGTAATGCTTTCACAACCGCGGAACGCAGAGGCACCAATCGTGGTCAAATTGCTGCCGAGTGTGACGTTCTCAAGCATCGAGCAACCGTAGAAGGCACTCTCACCGATGCTCGTCACGCTTGCGGGGATCGAGATGCTCGTAATGCTTTCACAACCGCAGAACGCAAAGACACCAATCGTGGTCAAATTGCTGCCGAGTGTGACGTTCTCAAGCATCGAGCAATTGTAGAAGGCGCTATCACCGATGCTCCTCAGGCAATCGGGGAGGTTGATGCTCGTCAGAGCCTCGCAAAAGCTGAACGCAGAATTGCCGATGCTCGTCAAGCCATTGCACCCCGTGACGCTTGCAAGCTCGTAGCAATGGACAAACGCACGCTCACCGATGCTCGTGACGCTATCGGGGATCTTGATGCTCGGCAGGTTGCGGCAATTGTAGAACGCAGAATCGCCGATGCTCGTCACACCGTCCGGGAGGGTAACCTTCTCAAGCGTGGTGTAACCATAGAACGCAAAGTTGCCGATGCTCGTCACACCGTTGGGGATTATGAGCTCGGTTGCCAACGCTCCGTTGATATAGAGCGAGTCGGAATAAAACAACGGATTGGCAACAACGTCGGCGAATTGGATCGCGCACCATGCCGCAAGATCGTTGACGTACACGCGCTCAATGCTACTGCATTCGACGAATGCACGAATGCCGATGCTCGTCACGCTCGCGGGGATCGTGATACTCGTCAGGCCATCGCATCTCCAGAACGCGTGCTCACCGATACTCTCCACGCCGTCGGGAATCGTGACGCTCGGCAGGCTCCTGCAATCGTGGAATGCATAATCGCCGATACTCACAAGCGTGCCGTCCTCGGCAAACTCAATGCCCGTCAAGCTACCGCAGTCCTCGAACGCATGATCACCGATGCTCGCCACGTCTTTGCCGATCGTGACACTCGTAATTCCCGTACAAGCGCAGAATGCGCTCTCGCCAACGGCCGTCACGCCGTTCGGGATCGTAACACGCTTCAGGGTGGTGCAACCGTAGAACGCAGCGTTGCGGATGACCTCCATGCCGTCGGGGATCGTGAGATCGGTCATCGGCTCGTTGTTGAGATAGAGGTTATGAGCATAATACAACGGGTTTGCGTCGGGGCTCGCAAATTCAATCGTGCACCACGCCTCAAGATCGGTGATATATACGGCTTCCAAATCGAGGCAGTATTTGAATGCGGCGGAGCCGATATACCGCACGCTATCGGGGATCGTGATCGTATGGAGGGAACCACAGCCCATGAGCGCTTCCTCCGCAATTCCAACGGTATCCGCACGGAGAGTCAGATGGTCGTTTACGTACGCAGGCAAAGTGCGGCCAACAACCCATTTGTCTACGTAATACACGCCGTTCTCCTCTTGGATCAATGCCGTGCAGCCTTTGAATGCGTCAACTCCGATGCGCGTTACGCTATTCGCGATCTTGACGGAAATCAAGTCGGTTTTCGCGTAAAAGGCGTTGGCAGCGATGGCGGTCACCGTGTAACCGTCCAGCACCTCGGGGATCACGATCTCCGCATACGTCTTATTGGAAAAGCCCGTTACGGTGCAGGTCGTTTTGTCGGAATTAACCTTGTAGCTCAGATAATCTGCGTTGAAGGCGGGAATAAACAGATCGCGGTAGCTATTTCCGCAGGTGCAGGTGTGTTCGGTGTAACCGTCGGTTGTGGCAGTGGGTGGAACAACGGTTGTGGCATAGGTATGAGAGATTGGATACACCGTCTTTACGTTCAGCTTTTCCGAGCAACGCGTGCAATGATTGGATTTTATTCCCGACTCGGTACAGGTGGGTGCAATGTCTACCGTCCACTCCGAGGAAGGATCGTGACCCAGCGCGTCGATCTCGGTCTGCGCAACGAGAATTTCGTTGCACACCGAGCAATGCTCGCCCGCGGTCTTGCCCTTTTCGGTACAGGTCGGTGACACGGCTTCGTCCTGTACAACCGTATGCTCGTGCGCCGTGGTTTCCTCGGTTTCGTTTGGATCTGCCGTTTCACCGTCACAGGCGGCGAGCCAGATCAAACAACATAATATCAGCACGAGCGTGAAAAGCATCCGTTTCTTCATTTTCTTAACCTCCGTTTTGATTTTGACTGTTATGTCAATTCTATTATATCATTTTCTTCGTGTTTTGTCAATATATTCAATAGAAAATTTTGTTATTTCAACTTTTCAATATTATATTTTTCAAAACAACAAAAAAACGTCGGTCGAAAGCCTGACTTCGACCGACGTTTTTTCGTCGTTTGCTTTTTACCGTTTCGATCAGCAGGGGTAATCGGACTCGACGCCCTACTTTTTTTACGGCTTTTTGAAATTGACGATCGCATAGTACATCGTGCGGAAATTGGCATAGCTCTCGTCGTTGGAGGATTCGCCCCATGCGTAGTCACGCGGCAGAACGATCAGCGTGTCCGCGGGGAGCACCTTGAGCGCATCGTAATACTGATAGAGCTCGGTGTCACCAAGTCGCAGGGCGTAATCGTTAACCGCCGACTCCGGCACTTTTTCAAAGAGCTCGGAAAGCGGAACTGCTACCTTTTCGAGATCTCGCTCCTCAAAAACGAACTCGCTGACAAACCAGATCGCCGATTCACCCGTCATTACATAGGTACCAAAGGTGGAAAGGTGCTCGGTGTTGAGCTTCTTTGCGTTATTATACGCCACGGTGGAGAGCTTGCCGTCCTCGTCGGTGTAGAGTGCTCGGAGCTCCTCCTCATTGTAGACAGAGAAATCGTTGAGCACAACCGTGAGGTGGTTACCGTCCTCTTTTTTGGGAGAGATCACTTCAAAGACATCGTTGATCTTGATGCGCTCCTGCTGGGAAAGCGTGTAGTTTCCGCAATAGGTGAAGGTGAGGTCACCCGACACGCTCGAGGAGCATTGCCAAAAGCAAACCAAGCCCACAAACAAGAAGAACGCCACCACGATGGTGTGCCATTTATAATGGTACCAAAAATTATCAAGCCATTTGACAAAGCGACTCTTTACCACGATCTCGCCGCCGCGCTCCTTATATTCCCGTTGATCGATTGCCATTTGATGTATCCTTTCCTTTTGCGTGCGACCGCGCACACTGATATGTGAAAAAACGGGAAGGAAAACTGCCCGTGAGAGTGTTGTCCTTCCCTGCTGATTCTGCCTTGTTCGCTCGGCTCTTATGCTTTGGTTCTGGAAACCTCAAGCACCTTCATTTTCAGAATGCCTGCGGGTGTTTCGATCTCAAGCTCGTCGCCTGCTCTCTTGCCGATCAATGCGGCACCGATCGGTGCCTGATCCGAAATCTTGCCCTCCATGGGGTTGGACTCGTTGGAACCAACAAGATTGAAGGTCATCTCGCTCTCGGTGGCAGCGTTCCAAACCTTAACGGTGGAGCCAAGACTGATCACGCTGGTGTCGATGGTGGACTCGTCGAGGATCAGCGCGTTTTCAACCAGCTCCTCGAGCTCCTTGATGCGTGCCTCATTTTTTGCCTGCTCATTTCTTGCCTCATCATACTCGGAGTTCTCCGAAAGGTCTCCGAACGAGCGCGCGACCGCAATGTCATTCTTAATCTTTTCGCGCTTCTCGTGCTTGAGATAGTGCAGCTCGTCGATCAGCTCCTGGTAGCCCTTTTGGGTATAATACATCTGTTTTCCATTTGCCATTGTTCTGTTCTCCTTATGATAAAAAAGTTTTATTGAAACTGTGCAAACGCTGCCTGGAGCTGATCGTCAAGCTCCTGCGGAAGCACGTAAAAATTATACTGCATTGCCTGCTCGGAAAGCGCCACCGCGAGTCCCTCGCTCGGCTCAATTCCGATCTCGTGATAAGTCACACCGCATTGGGTGACGTAGGCATAGGTGGTCATTTTGATATATCCGCTATAATTGGAATCAAATGTGGACAGCGGAACGGTCGTTTGCATGATGCCCTTTCCAAAGGTGGTTTCTCCAATCACCTTGGAAAGCCCGAAGTCGCGCAGCGTTGCCACGAAAACCTCGGCAGCACTTGCCGTGTTCCCATTGCAGAGCACGGTCATATCCAGGTCGGCAAACATGCCAACCTCCTCCTGTGCAACGCTGCAAGGTGCATATCCGCCTGTGAGCTCGGTTGCCTCGGCGTAATAGGACTTGACAGCGTTTCCGTCACGGTCGATCGAGCGCAGAATCAGGTCGCCCGGTTGGAGGAAATAGCTCAACACCGCCTTGATCGACTCCAGGTCGCCCCCCGGATTGTTACGCAGGTCGAACACGAAATGCTCGGCACCTCCGCTCTTGAGTGCCTTGACAGCCTCCTTGAGTTGGATTGGCGTTGTCATATCAAAGCTCGAAATGTGAATAACGCCAACGGTGGGATCGTTTTCCTTGGTGTAGTAGCGCACCGATTGCGATTCATAGGGTCCGCGAACGATCGAAAATTCGATGCTTTGATAGCTTCCCTTTCCGTCGGGACGGAAGGCTGCAAACTCGGCGCTCGTTCCCGATTCACCGCGAATCATGGTGAGTGCCTTGGTGTAGCCGCCAACTGCGGCAATGCTTTTGTATTCGTCGCCGTCCTTCACGGCATAAACCAGATCTCCGATCTGCAGATCGGACGATTGCGCGGGTGCGTTTTCGTAAATAGCGATCACCTGGAACACCTGATATTCCACACCGCTGATCTCAACGGTCGTCTGGATTACGCTCACACCGATGCCCTCGTAGTCGCCGTTGTTCTCGGCAGCCATCGCGCGGTACTCCTCATCGGTGTAATATTCAGCATAGCGGTCGCCCGTTGCTGTGGCATACGCCTTGAGAACGGCGTCCATCAGCTCCTCCTCGGTTTTATCTCCCGCGTAGTAGCCGTAGGTCTGGAAGATAGCTGCAAAAAGCTCAAGCTTGCTCGCGCTGCCATCTACTGCCTCCTCCAGCCGCTCGATCAGCTCTTGCTGCTGCCGCAGGATGGGCGTGTAGTATTTTCTCTGATCCGCAACCGTGAGCGTGTGGGTGAAAAGGATCGAAAGAACTGTAACCAGGCAGACCAGCGTGATCACCCAGCCGATCGGACATCCGCGGCGTGGTCTTGCTGCCATTTCCACTCTCCGTCGCTCCTTTGCCTCGGCGCTCCATTGACCGGGGATATATTCGCTTCTCTGTTCGCTCTGTTGCCCGTTCTTCTGTTCGTTTTCCATTGAATTTCCTTCCGATTTTTTTGCATTTATTATATGATGACATCCGCCAACCTATGCGACGCTGCCACTCAAAACAGTACAGAGGCGAAATGCTTGGGCGGTGGGCTACCACCCTGCATTTCGCGCTCTGTCAATAATGAAATGTCTAAAAAAATCAGAACTTGATGGGCTTGGAGTTGAGGTATTTCTTTACCATGAGGGCAACCTTGAAGGTGATCGCGTGCTCAAACTCACGCAAGTCAAGCCCTGTGAGCTTGCGAATCTTCTCAAGACGGTACACCAGCGTGTTACGGTGCACGAACAGCTTTCTCGAGGTTTCCGAAACGTTGAGGTTGTTCTCAAAGAAGCACTGAATGGTCATCAGAGTTTCACGGTCGAGCGACTCAAGGCTTCCCTTCTTGAACACCTCCTGGAGGAACATCTCGCAGAGGGTGGTGGGAAGCTGATAGATCAGGCGGCCAATGCCGAGATTTTCATAGCTGATGATGTTCTTTTCGGTTTCAAAGACCTTGCCAACCTCGATTGCAACCTGCGCCTCCTTATAGGCACGCGCCAGATCCTTGATATTCTCCACAACCGTGGAAATACCGATCGAAACGCGCGTGTAAAACTCAGTGGAAAGCGTATCGGCAATATTGGTGGCAATCTTTTCGATATCACGGCTCTCGGTTCCGGGCTTGATATCCTTCACAAGCACGATATCGTGCTCGCCAACGCTGATCACGTAGTCCTTCGACTTGTCGGGGAACATGTTTTGCAGCATCTCAAAGGGCATCATATCGGTCTTTCCGTAGAATTTGATCAAAAAGACGATGCGCATCTCCTCAGTGGTGAAATGCAGCTCCTTGGATTTGATATAAATGTCACTGGGAAGAATATTATCGAGAATGATGTTCTTGATAAAGGAACCCTTATCATACTTTTCATCGTAGAGGTTTTTGATATTGCCCAACGAGATCGAGAGCAGCTTGGACATTTTCTCTGCCATCTTGTCCTCGCCCTCGACGAAGATAATATAATCGGTTTTCGGACCGTTGGTCATCGGACGGTATGTATATCCGTTGCTTGCGATCACGTCGCTGGTGTAATTGAGTTCGTCGCGCACACCCTGACGGATCTCACCGATCTTTACAAGCTCCGAGCAGGCGATGATCACTCCGTTCTCGTCGATCACGCCGATTACGCGATCAATTGCATCCTTCATCTGATGGATGACACCTTGAAACAGTCTGTTGGACATAAAACTTTTCTCCTCAATTTTTTTGGTCGTCAAATACTTTATAGATAGTCTACCTGTATTTTACACCTTTTTTCTGATTTTTTCAATAGGTTTTTTAATATTTTTCCCAAATTTTTTTATTTTTTTCATGCAATTTGTCTTATATGTCAAAAAATATAGCAAAATGCACGAAAATATGTAGTCGTTCTTGTCAGGAAAGTTCAAACAGAGAGACCAAACTCGCCAGCACAAAGGTTGCCGCCGTTTCGGTTCGCAGGATACGCGGACCGAGCCCGATCGGGATCATCCCGCTGTTCTTTGCCGCCGCGACCTCCTCCTCGGAAAAGCCGCCCTCCGAGCCGATCACGATCGAAATGCTCGTTGGTGCCGCAGCGTTCGGATGCGCCTGTCGCCATTCGGCAAGCACGCGCCCGAGCGGAACCGTGCCCTCTCCCTCGTAGCAAAAGAGTGCAAGCTCGCACTCTGCCGCACGCTCGATCGCCTCGGAGAAGCGAACGGTTGGATGCACGGTGGGAAGCCGCCCCCGTCCGCTCTGCTTTGCCGCTTCCACGGCAATTCGCACGCGTCGGTCGAGCTTTTTGGCTTCGTTTGCATCTTTCATACGCACCACGCAGCGTGCGCTCTCAAAGGTGGATATCTCACTTGCGCCGCATTCGATCGCCTTTTGAATGATCGAATCGAGCTTATCTCCCTTGGGAAGCGCCTGAAACACGTGCGCATAAAAGGGCGGTTCTGTCAAAGCAGGGGTCTCTGATAAAATACGTGCCAACACGCGGTCGGGAAGAAATTCGGTCAGCTCGCAGAGATATTCTCGGGCATGCTCGTCGCACACCGTAACCTTTTCGCCCACAGCCATGCGCAGCGAGCGAGACAGATGATGGGCATCGTCTCCCAGAACGGTGACGGTTCCATCGGAGATTTGGTTGTTTGGAACAAAAAATCTCGGCATAAAAACCTCTGTTCAAATTGGAATGCTTTTATTATACAACATTTTACCCAATTCGTCAATAGTTTTTTTGTATTTTTCGTCATGAAAGGGAGCATTTTTTACAAGAAATGCCGTTTTTTGTCGGACAATATTCATAGATACATCAATTTGTCGAAATTGTTGCCAAAAAAGTACACAAAAAAATCGCACAATCGTTAGCTCTCTCCGTGCATCAAAAAGAAAAGGGCGCTCCAATTGATCGGAACGCTCTCCCTGTGCAAGGAATATCCTCGTCTTTTTCAAATTTCTGCATGCTCCTTCATTTTGAGGAAGGTCTCGTCGCTGATCACGTGCTCCATCTTGCAGGCATCGTCATCTGCGGTTTCGGGCGAAACGCCGATCTGCACCAAAAATGCGGTGAGCACGCGGTGTCGCTCCAAAATTTTTTTCGCAAGCGCATCACCTGCCTCGGTGAGTGTGATAAATCCATTTTCGTCAACGTGGATATGCCCGTTCTTTCTGAGCAAGCCCATCGCGCGGCTCACGCTGGGCTTCGTGTATCCGGTTTCGTGTGCAACGTCGATCGCACGCACATGCGCCTGCTTCTCGATCAAAATCTGGATTGTTTCCAGATACATCTCCGCGGATTCATTCGTTTTCACCCCGTGAACCTCCGTTTCTATCATTTGATATGCGTTGTCCCATCATTATAACACATCCTTTTGCAAATTGCAAGGGATTTTTCAAAAAGTCTGCCTCATGCGCTTGAAAAAGCCGAGGGAACCCGAGCGCCAACGGCCCCCGAGTTCCCTTCTGAGCATTTTTGAAAAACAGCGTTCTGTTTTATTCCTGCGGAGCCATACCGAAGATCAGCTGGCCGAGCGTGCTGCTTTGGAAATCGGTCATGATCTCGCCCCAATCCTCGGCAGAGATATCGGTGATATCCTTTGCATCGGCAGGAAGCGCGGGAATCTGATCGAGCACCTCATAGGCAACCGTCAAAACAAAGTTTATAGTTTCATCCTCAACGGTGAGCGAGGTGAAGGTCAGCGTGCAGGCTTTATCGGTCACCTTGAGATTGCCCTTGAGCTCAAGCTCGGTGCGCTCATTTTCCTCGTTAAATACGTCAAGCGCAATGGTGATGTCGCCGCTTTCCTTGACATAGGTGTAGGTCGCGTTGAAAAGATCAACCGAAACCGAGCCCATCTTGCCATCTGCCGACATCGAATAGGTTACGGTTCCGTCCTTTTCCTCGCGGGTGATCACGATGCCGGCTTCCACAGTCTGGCTGTCGGGCAAGCCGTCCACCGTTGCGTCAATGCGGATCTCGTCTGCTTCAAACACCGCCACCATGTCAAGCGCGATTTCATCGCCATCCGCCTCGAGCGTGCCTCCAAGCGAGAGCTTGACAACCTCTTTGGTCTTTTGCGAGATGCAGAGCTGATAGGTCAGATCAATGTCAAGACCTGCAAGCATATCCTCAAAGTTCTCTTTGATTGCGTCCTTGAGCTCGGTCTCCCCATCCAGGTACTCCTCGATCACGCGCTCATAATATGCCTCAATGGTGTCCTCGTCGAGCGTGTAGGTAACAACAACGCACTTCACGCTCTTGTCCTCGGAAATCTCCACCTGCTCGGTGGTAACCTTCTGCTCGAGCAAGCGATAGCATTCGTTGATAAAGTCAAGCGTATCCTTGCCGGGCTTTGCAAACGCCTTTGCCCAACCGTCCTTGAGCACGTTGATCGCCTGAGTGAAATCCTCCTTCTCTCCGCCCGCAGAGCCGAAGCCCATCATTTCTGCAAGCGCACAGTCGGGAAAATCCTCGGCAATCGTTGCAAGGTCGAACAGAAGGGTCAGGTCGCTTCCGAAAATCGACTCTCCGCTGATTGCGATGCCCTTGGAGTCAAGGAAAATGCGAGCTGCAAGGTCCATGCCCATGATCGACACGTCGGTGTCGGAGACGTATTTGCCGTTTTCGGAATCCATGTAGACGGTTTCCTTGATCTTTCCCTCGCCGAGCAGCTCCTCAGACTCAAAGGAGATCGAGATCGAGCCGAGCTTTTTTGCCTTTTCAATCAGCTTTTCGGCATCGGCGTTGTCATTGAAATACTTGCGCCCCGTATTGGAGAGCGCATCGGACAAAACCTTTTGCGGATTTTTCTCCACATCCTTTGCGCTCACCTTTGTGCCGCAGGACGAGAAGGAAAGCAATGCCGACAGAATCAGGCAAAGCACCAACGCAAGCGATAAAACTCTTTTCATGTTGTCTACCTCTCTTTATGTTTCATTCGGACCATAATCCTTGTATTCATTATAGCATGCAAATGACTCTTTGTCAACCGTATAATTCAAAAAAAGAAAAAATATTCGTCCGTCCTTCCCTGCTCTATGCACGAAAAGACGGACGAATTCATTTTATGCCTCAAAAAGCTCGGCAACCTTGCGCAGCGCCTCCACGATGCGGATATGCTGCGGACAGATCTTCTGGCATTTTCCGCAACGGATGCAGGAGGATGCGGCACCGTGATCGAGGGTGAGCGCGCGGTATGCAGCCCTTTGCTCCTCGAGATCTCCGCCGTGCTTTGCCTCGTTGTAAAGAGCGAAGCATTTGGGAATCTCGATCTTCTGCGGGCATCCCTCCACGCAATAGCGGCATGCGGTGCAATCAACCGCAATATCGGCGTAGATCGCCTTGACTACCTCGGGTAAAATCGCCTGCTCTGCCTCGGTGAGCGGAATGAAATTCTCCATGTAGCTCATGTTATCGGCAAGCTGCGCCTCGTTCGACATACCGCTGAGCACCATAAAGACGTTTTCGCAGCCTGCGGCATAGCGGATCGCCCAGGATGCTGCTGACGCGTTGGGGTCTGCCTGCTCGAGTAACGCCTTTGCGTTTTTCGCGAGATTGGCAAGCAAGCCACCCTTGACGGGCTCCATAACAATGATCGGCTTGCCGTGCTTGACGCAGACCTCATGGCAGGCACGCGATTGGATGCGGGGATTGTCAAGATCGAGGTAATTGAGCTGGATCTGCACGAAATCAACCTCGGGATGCTCGGTGAGAATTTTGTCAAGCAGCTCGGCGCTATCGTGGAACGAAAGTCCCATATTGCGCACCTTGCCCTCCGCCTTCAGACGGGAAACGAACGCAAAGCTATCGAATTTCTGCGCGGTCGGGTAGTTGCCTGCGTGCAGGCTGTGCAGCAGATAATAGTCGAAATACTCCACACCGCATTTTTCAAGCTGCTCGGCAAAAATACGCTCTTGGTCGCCCTCCTCCTTGAGGAAGGAAACGGGCAGCTTGCTGGCAAGCTGATAAGATGCACGAGGATAGCGACTGACAAGAACCTCCTTGACCGCGTGCTCGCTCTGATAATCGTGATACATATAGGCGGTGTCGAAATAAGTAAAGCCGCGCGCGAGAAAATCATCGACCATGCGGCATACCTGTGCCTTATCGATGGATTTGGAATCGTTTGCGTCAAGAAGCGGCAGACGCATCATGCCCATTCCAAGCTTTTTCATATTGTTTTATCCTCTCGTTTCTGTTTTTTTGGACGCGGAAAGGTCGCACGGGGGGCGGATCATTTCAGGTTGTCAAGATCATAGGGCGTAGTTTGGTAAACAAAATAGTTGAGCCAGTTGGAATAGAGGAGATTTGCCGAGGAGCGCCAGGTTGCGGGCGGTGCCTTGGTGGGATCGTTGTTCGGAAAATAGTTTTTCGGAATTTCGATCGGCTTCCCTGCCGTCAGATCGCGCACGTATTCGCGGTTGAGCGTGTCAGAATCGTATTCGGGGTGCCCCGTGATGAAGATTTGTCTGCCGTTTTCGGTTTTCACGGCAAACACGCCCGCCTCCTCGGAGGATGCAAGGATCGTCAGCTCTGGCACGCGCTCGATGTCGGCGCGGTCGACCGTGGTATGGCGCGAGTGCGGCACCATGAACACGTCGTCAAAGCCGCGGAACAGGATTGTGCGCTTATGATCGGCGGTATGCGGAAAAATACCGAACAGCTTTTTGTCAAGCGGCTTCTTGTCGATTCCGAAATGATGGTAAAGCCCCGCCTGCGCGCCCCAGCAGATGTGGAAGGTGCTATGCACGTGTGTCAGGCTCCAATCCATAATGGTGCAGAGCTCGTCCCAATACTCTACCTCCTCAAAGGGCAGATGCTCCACGGGAGCACCCGTGATAATCATACCGTCGAAATTGCGGTGGCGCACCTCGTCAAAGGTGGTGTAAAACGCAAGCAGATGATCCTCGGAGGTGTTTTTGGATTGATGCGACGCGGGACGCATGAGCGTGAGCTCGACCTGAAGCGGCGTGTTGCCGAGCAGACGCGAAAACTGCGTTTCGGTAACCACCTTCGTGGGCATCAGGTTGAGCAGAAGAATCTGCAGGGGTCGGATATCCTGCATTCCTGCACGCGTTTCGGTCATGACGAAGATATTTTCCTCGGCAAGCGTTTTGGCTGCGGGCAGCTCATTTGGAATTTTGATCGGCATGAAAAAGCTCTCCTTTTCGGTAGTTCTCGGATGAAACAGATCAGACCGTTTCAAGTGCCTGCGCGAGGTCGGCGATCAGATCGTCGGCGCTCTCAAGACCGCAGGAAAGGCGAACGAGGTCGCCCGAAACGCCTGCCGCGATCAGCTCCTCGTCGTTCATCTGACGGTGAGTTGCACTGGCGGGATGCAGGCAGCAGGTGCGCGCATCGGCAACGTGGGTCTCAATGGCAGCAAGCTTGAGGTGCTTCATAAAGGTCTCGGCAGCCTTTCTGCCACCCTTGACGCCGAAGCTGACCACGCCGCAGGTGCCACGCGGCATATACTTCTGTGCAAGCGCATAGTAGGGGCTGGACTCCAGACCCGCATAGGTGACCCAGGTGATCTTCTCGTGAGCCTCCAAAAATTTTGCAACGGCAAGCGCGTTGGCACAATGACGCTCCATGCGCACGTGCAGGCTCTCCAGACCGAGGTTGAGCAGGAATGCGCTCTGCGGTGCGGGGGTAGAGCCGAAATCACGCATGAGCTGGGCGGTTGCCTTGTAGATAAACGCGCCCTCCTTGCCGAATTTCTCGGCATAAACGATGCCGTGGTAGCTATCATCGGGCGTGCAAAGTCCGGGGAATTTCTCGGCATGTGCCATCCAATCGAATTTGCCCGAATCCACGATGCAGCCGCCAACCGCCGCGCCGTGACCGTCCATATACTTGGTGGTCGAATGGGTAACGATGTCGGCGCCCCACTCAAAGGGACGGCAGTTTACAGGGGTTGCAAAGGTGTTGTCGATGATGAGCGGCACACCGTGTGCATGAGCTGCCTTTGCAAACTTTTCGATATCAAGAACGGTGAGCGCAGGGTTTGCAATGGTCTCGCCGAACACAGCCTTGGTGTTGGGACGGAATGCCGCCTCAAGCTCCTCGTCGGTGCAATCGGGGGTGACAAAGGTAAACTCAATGCCCATCTTTTTCATGGTGACGGCAAACAGATTGAAGGTGCCGCCGTAAATGGTGGAGGAGCAGACCACGTGGTCACCGCAATTGGCAATGTTAAACACGGCGTAGAAATTTGCCGCCTGACCCGAGGAGGTCAGCATTGCGGCGCTTCCGCCCTCAAGCTCACAGATCTTTGCCGCAACCGTGTCGCAGGTGGGATTTTGCAGGCGCGAATAGAAATAGCCCGATGCTTCAAGGTCAAAGAGCTTGCCCATATCCTCACTGGTCTCGTAACGGAAGGTCGTGCTTTGCACGATCGGAATCTGACGGGGCTCTCCGTTTCCGGGGCGATATCCGCCCTGCACACATTTTGTTTCGATTTTGTAGTTTTTCATATATGGCTCCTTTTCGGTCGGCTACGCGCTGTACCGGATTTTTTCGCAAAAGGACATCTTCCCGAGGGATAGGTGTCTCTACAACATTTGATTATACCACATCTCGCGTCGAAATGCAATCCTTTTTTGCAAGAGTTTTACCGATCATCGAAAAATATGCAGCAAAGCAATCAAAAAGAAACTCCCAAAGCGCCTGCTCGGCACAGACAGCTTCGGGAGTCCTTATGAAAATCGTTTTTTTGAAATAATAATTTCAACAATCAAAGTAACTCTGCAAGATCATAGATCAGTCGCTCGGTCTTTTCCCATCCGAGGCAGGGGTCGGTGATCGACTTGCCGTAAATTTCGTCGGCACCGATCTTCTGGCAGCCGTCCTCAAGATAGCTCTCGATCATGAAGCCCTTGACAAGACTCTTTACCTCACTTGAGCAATGGCAGCTATGCAAAACGTCCTTGGCAATGCGCACCTGCTCGAGATAACGCTTGCCTGAATTTGCATGATTGGTGTCGATGATCACGGCGGGGTTTGCAAGACCGCTCTTTTGGTAGGTCTCGTAAAGACCGATCAGGTCCTCGTAGTGATAATTCGGCAGCGATTGCCCGTGTGCGTTGACGTAGCCGCGCAGAATAGCGTGTGCATAGGGGTTGCCCATGCTCTTAACCTCCCAGCCGCGGTAGAGAAACATGTGCGAGTGCTGTGCGGCAGTGATCGAATTCATCATAACCGAAATGTCGCCACCCGTGGGATTTTTCATGCCAACGGGAATATCCAGTCCGCTCGCGGTGAGACGGTGCTGCTGGTCCTCAACCGAACGCGCTCCGACCGCAACGTAGGCAAGCAGGTCCGAGAGATAGCGGTGGTTTTCGGGATAAAGCATCTCGTCCGCGCATCCGAATTCGGTCTCGGCAAGCGCACGCATGTGCAGTTTCCGAATGGCAACGATACCGCGGAGCAGGTCGGGGTCGGCGTTGGGATCGGGTTGGTGGAGCATGCCCTTATATCCATCGCCCGTGGTGCGGGGCTTATTGGTGTAGATACGCGGCACGATCAGAATTTTATCGGCAACCTTATCCTGAACCTTGCGCAGACGGTAAATATAATCCAGCACCGAATCCTCGTGATCGGCAGAGCAAGGTCCGATCACCAGAATGAATCGGTCAGACTCGCCTGAAAAGACCTTTTTGAGCTCGTTTACGGTATTCTCACGGCGTGCGGCAAGCTCGGGAGTGATGGGAAATTGCTCCTTGATTTCCTGCGGGATCGGCAATTTGCGGTAGAAATGCATATTCATAGCGGGATTTCCTTTCGTTGTTGGGGAGGATTGCCTGCGTCTCACTTTTTGGGATGCAGGGACGAAATTTATTTTTTGGGCTTGTCAAACATCGCGCGGCGTGCGGTGGAAGCGCGCATGGTCTCGCGCATGCCCTCGCGGTCGCCCATTGCAAGCATATAGCGGAAGCGTCCGAACTCGGCGATGAAGCTATCCATCTCGCGCAAAAGCTCGTCGCGATTGAGCAGAAAGAGCTCCGACCACATCTCATCGTTGATCTTTGCAATTCGCGTCAGATCGCGGAAGGAGTCGCCCGTGTATTCCTCAAGCGAGGGCTTGTTACTGCAGGTCATCAGCGTCACGGCGATGCAGTGGGTGAGCTGAGAAAGAAACGCGATCATCTCATCGTGCTTTTGCGGCGTAAGCTCGCTGATGCGGGCAAAGCCGAGGATCTCGCCAAGCTCGCGTGCCGTTGCGATCGCCTCGGGGGTGTTCTGCTCGGTGGGCGTGACGATAAAGTTTGCTCCTCGGAATACGCCATCATCGCTGTATTCCACGCCGCTGCGCTCACGTCCTGCCATTGGGTGAGCCGCGATAAACTCCACGTCCTCGCGGAGCATTCCCTGCACGGTGGAAACCACACTTCCCTTCACACCGGTTACGTCGGTGATCAGCGCGCCGGGACGGAAAAGCGATTGATACTCGCGAATCCAATCGAGAAAGACATGTGGGTAGAGCGCAAAGACAATCAGATCGGCGTTGCCGACCAGCTCACGGTCGACCTCGGTAGTGCCGAATTCAACCATTCCACGCGCAAGCGCGTAGTCGATATCCGCCTGATTTTTTGTGATGCAGCGAACGCGGTAGCCCTGACGCGAAAGCGCGCGTGCATATCCGCCGCCGATCACACCGAGTCCCACAATCAGGATATTGGTTTCCTTTGTGATGTAGGTCTGTTTTGCTTCGTTATTCATGGGTCATCACCTCCACGCCAAGCTCCGCCAGGCGCTCAAAGAAGTCGGGATAGCTCTTGTCAATCGCCTCGGCTCCCTCAATCGTGCCCCCCGTGAGGGTAAGCAGCACCGCGAGCGACATCACGATGCGGTGATCGTTGTAACCGAGAAGCGGCACATCGGGCGCATGAAAATCGACGGGATAGACCACCACGGTATCCTCGTGAACCGACACCGAAACGCCGAATTTTTGCAGCTCCTGCGCCATTGCTGCGGCGCGGTCGCTTTCTTTGATACGCAGGCGGCGCGTGCCGTTGAAGATGCCGCCGTGCTTTGCCGCCGCGATCGAGAACAGAATCGGTCCGAGATCGGGGCAATCACCGATGTGAATGGTTGGCGTGCCCTGGCAGAGCATGTTGAAATAATGGCGGTAAACGCGATCACCCTGCAGACTGTCGGGGCGTAGACCACTCACCGTTACCTCTCCGCCAAGTACCCCGAGTGCATCGAGAAAGGCGGAGTTGGAATAGTCGCCCTCAACCGTGGTTTCGTGCGCACGGTAGGTCTGATTTCCGCGAATTGCAAGGGTGTGCTCGTCTTGCCACACGATCTCAACGCCGAATTCGCGCAGCGCGTCGACCGTGAGGTTTAGGTAGGAACGGCTCTCCACAGGGGGCGTGATGCGGATCACACTGTCCGCCCCCGCAAGCGGAAGGGCGAAAAGCAGACCGCTGATAAACTGGCTGCTCACGTTGCCGACCACGCGATATTCCCCGGCGGGGAGCGGTCCCTGAACGGTGATTGCGCATCCGTTCGGTTCATATCGAAGTCCAAGTTCGCGACAGAGCTCGGCGTAAACGCTCATGGGGCGCTGCATCAGGCTCGGTGCTCCAACAAGGGTGGCAGGATTGCCCGAAAGCAGCGTTAAGGGAAGAAAAAAACGAAGGGTGCTCCCGCTCTCGCGACACGGAAGCGGCTCTTGGGGAGCGGCGCGTCGGACGTCGATTCCGCGCACACGCACGGTCTCGCCCTCGCGTGACCATTCAGCCCCCAGCACGCGCAGACAGTCCAGCGTTGCTGAAACGTCCTCGCAGCTTGAAATGCCGTGGATCACGCTCTCGCCCTTGGAAAGCGCGGCACAGATGAGCAGACGGTGCGCCATGCTCTTGGAGGGCGGCGCCGAAACGCATCCTCCGGCAAGCCCCTTGGAAATGCTTACCTGCACGTTCCCGCCTCCCCTCTCGCGATCAGAAGGTCGATCGCCTCAAGATAGCCCGCCGTTCCGTGTCCCGTGATCGTCTTGACACAGGCCCGGCGGATATAGCTGATCTGTCGGAACGACTCACGCTCCTCAACCTTGGAGATATGCACCTCCACGGTGGGCAGGCACGTGGATTTTACTGCATCAAGCAGAGCAACGCTCGTGTGCGTATAAGCGCCCGGGTTAATCACGATGCCGTCCGCCCCCTCAAAATACGCCTCCTGAATCCAATCGACCAGCACGCCCTCGTGGTTGCTTTGGCGGCAGATCGCCTCCACGCTGCGCTCGCGGCAATACGCCTCGATCCGCTCGATCAGGCTTTTGTAGGTCTCGTTTCCGTAGTGCTCGGGCTCACGGATGCCAAGCATATTGAGATTGGGGCCGTTCAGTATATAAATCTTCATGAAAGATGAAACTCCTTTCGTATGACATCAGCAACCGCCTCGGGGCTGTCCGACGCGTCGATGCGACAGTCTGCCGCTGCAAGGTAGCGCCCGTAGCGCTCCTCATAGCGTGCGCGGATCGCGTCTGCCGTGGATGCCAAAGGGCGGTCATCGGTTGGACAGAGTGCCTCGAGAGGGCGATCAAGAAAATAGAGTCTGCCGTTTCGACGCAGAGCGTCCAGGTTGCTCTCGCGCAGGATCGCACCGCCGCCCGTTGCAACGATCAGACCGTTGCGATCGGCGATCTCCTCCTCGATCACGCGGCTCTCAAGATCGCGGAACGCCGTCTCACCTTCAGATGCAAAAATATCCGGGATACTCTTCCCTGCCGCGCGCACGATCAGCTCGTCGCTGTCAACAAGGGGACGTCCGCTCATCTGCGCCAGCAAGCCGCCAACCGTGGTCTTGCCCGAGGCCGGCATGCCGATGAGAACCAGATTCTCCTTTTCGCGTAAAATACGCATGAAAACGCGCTCGCAGGTGTCGCTCGGCAGATCCTTGCCCAGAAAGATCTCGCAAGCACGCACCGCCTGTGCCACAAGCATGAACAGCCCGCCCTCAGCGGCAATTCCGCGTGCCTGCGCATCCAGGATCAGGCGAGAGCGAAGCGGATTGTAAACCGCATCCACCACACCGCACAGGTGCGGAAAGCGCGAAACATCAACCGCCGCGGCAGCGATCCGCTCGTTGCCGTTCGGATACGGAAACATGCCGCAGGGGGTGGTATTGATCAAAATTTCGGTATCGGCATGCAGGCGATAGAGTGTGTCGTAGTCGATCACACCCTCGCGCGCGCATCTGCCGACCGTGAGGACGGTTGTGGCGCCGAGTCGGTCTGCCACCGCGCGTGCGGTGCGTGAGGTGCCTCCCGTGCCGAGAATGGCAACCTTTTTGCCGCCGAGATCAAGCCCGATGCGCTCAATCAAACGCGTCATGCCGTAAACGTCGGTATTATATCCGCAAAGTCTGCCGTCCCGATTTACGATCGTGTTGACCGCACCGACGGCACGTGCCATCCCATCGATCTCGTCCAGGTGCGGGATCACGCGTTCCTTATAGGGGATCGTGACGTTGATGCCGCAAAACTGCCGTTCGGTCAGAAAGGCGTCGAGCGCGTTGGGTGCAATCTCGCGGATCTCATATTGATAGTCGGCAAGCTCACGGTGAATCTCCGCCGAAAAGCTGTGCCCGAGGTGTTCTCCGATACATCCGTATTCCATAAAAAATCCTCTCGGAAGGGTTATCATACTCTGCACGGTGTGCAGAAGAAGTCAATCGTTTTGGGGGAATTCGCGGTTTCCATTGCGCTGAGCGAGCAGGTCACACAGAACAAGCGCGGTAATGCTGTCGACCACAACCCTTGCGCGATGCACAATTACGGGATCGTGTCTGCCCTTCAGGGTCAGGCGCGTGGGCTGCATGGCGGCAGGATCAACGGTTTGCTGCTCGCGATAGATTGAGGGCGTGGGCTTGACGGCGCATCGGAACAGGATCGGCATGCCGTTGGTGATGCCACCGTTGATGCCACCGTTATGATTGGTGACGGTGTTGATCCTGCCGTCTCTGACGCAAAAAGGATCGTTTGCCTCGCTCCCGCGCATACGGGCAAAATCAAAGCCTGCTCCAAATTCCACGCCCTTGACGGCGGGAATCGAAAAGAGCGCGTGCGAGAGCATGCTCTCCACGGTGTCAAACCAGGGCTCACCAAGCCCTGCGGGAAGTCCGATCACAGCGGTTTCGAGAATGCCGCCAACACTGTCGCCCTCGCTCGCCGCCTGCTCGATCGTGCGGCGCATACGCTCCGCTGCGTCCTCCGAGAGAACGGGAAAGGTTACCTGCCCCAGCGCCTCAAGATCATGCGGCAGATCGGAAAAGGGTTGGTCGGCAATTCCGGCAAGCTCGGAGATATGCGTGCCGATCATCACACCGCGCCCACGCAGTGCCGAGATGGCGATCGCCCCCACGGCAACCAGCGCCGCCGTGATGCGTCCCGAAAAATGACCGCCGCCGCGATAGTCCTCAAAGCCGCCGTATTTCTGCGAAGCACTGTAATCGGCATGTCCCGGTCGCGGCAATCCGCGCTCGTAGTCTCCGCTTCGGGTATTGGTATTGGGAATCAGGATGCAGATCGGTGTGCCCGTGGTGCGTCCCTCAAACACGCCACTAATGATGCGAAGCTCGTCCGCCTCCACGCGTGCGGTTGAAATTCTGCCGTGCGGACGGCGCAGGGCAAGCTGATGGCGGATAAAATCCTCGTCCACCGCAATTCCAGACGGCAGTCCGTCGAGCACAGCACCGATTTCGGGGCCGTGGCTCTCGCCAAACAGGGTCACGCTCACGGCGTTACCAAACGTATTTCTCATTGGGTGATCCCCCCTCTGTTATCTGTTGTAGTAATCACGAATCTCACGTTTCCAATCGGCAAGCGGGAGACGCTTGATCTCGCAGGAGCCGATGCGCTCGACCCAAACAACCGAAATGCTGTCGCCCTCGCGCTTTTTATCGTGCGCGGCAGCGTTGAGCATCGCGTCGAGATCTCCACCGAGCTCGGTGGGCAGCTGCAGACGCTCCAACACACGGTGAAGTCGCTCGCGCACCTCGGGGGCGCACATCGGAAGCATGCCGAGTGCCACGCATTCACCGTGGCAGAGCCCGTGCAAATGCTCTGCAGATTCGATCCCGTGACCGAGCGTATGTCCAAAATTCAGGATGCGGCGCAGACCGCTCTCACGTTCGTCACGCTCGACCACCGATTTTTTGATGCAGAGCGACGCCTCGATCACGCGCTCGATCTCGGAGATCGGGTTGCAGACTTCAAGCAACTCAAAGAGCGCGGCATCCGAGGTCATTGCCATTTTTACTGCCTCTGCCAAACCATTTGCGATCTGTCGCGGTGGAAGGGTGGCAAGCGTGTTGGGGTCAATCAGAACGCAACGGGGCTGATAAAATGCACCCACGATGTTCTTTACGCCGCCGAGATTAACCGCAACCTTGCCACCGATCGAGGAATCGACCTGCGAAAGGACGGTAGTTGGAATATTGTAAAAATCAATGCCGCGCATATAGGATGCCGCCGCGAAGCCTGCGAGGTCACCCACCACGCCGCCACCGACCGCAACCACGCAATCGGCTCTGGTAAAGCTTTTTTCCATCATCATGCGGCAAAGCGCCTCAAGCTCGGCAAAGGATTTGCTCCCCTCCCCCATCGGGACCGTGACAACGGTTGCCTCGCGGCACTGTGCCGCCACCCTTTGCGCATATGTGGCAGGCACGCCGCTGTCGGTGACGACCAGGACGCGACGGTCGAGCCGCAGAAGCTCGCCCGCACGGTCAAGTGCACCGCGCTCCAGGATAATATCGTAGCCGTTTTGCGGCAGATCCATGTGCAGTATCATATCGGTTCTCACTTTCCGCCATACGAGCCGACCAGCTTGAGTCGGTCGCAGTAATAGCCAAGATGGTGGAGCATGTTCTCCCCCTCGGGCGTGTGGATATTGCCGTCCGCCTCCACGTAGAAGTAATACTGCCAGAGCAGCTCCTTCATGGGACGGCTGCGCAGCGAGCGCATATTGAAACCGTGCTGACCGATGACGTCGATTGCCTTTGCGAGCGATCCGGCTTCATTTTTAACGGTGAAGACCAGAACGAAATGGCTGCCGTGTCGCGCGGAGTGCAGCTCCTCGGAGCGCGAGAACACCGCAAAACGCGTGGTATTGGAGCGACTTGCATTGACGTTTCGCTCAAGCACGTCAAGTCCGAACACCTCTGCCGCCTCCTCGCTTGCGATTGCCGCGATTGAGGGGTCGCCGCACTCGGCAACGTATTTTGCTGCAAGCGCGGTGTTGGTGTATTCCTGCGTCTGCCAGCCGTTTGCGCGGATATATTCGGCGCATTGACCGAGCGCCTGCGGATGGCTCAAAATCGTTTTGATCTCTCCCTTTTGTGCCCCCGGCACAGCCAGAAGATCGTGGGACACGGCAAGATCGAGCACGGCATTGATATAAAGGCTGCCCGAGAACATCAGATCGGTAACCTGACCGACCTCGCCGTTGTAGCTGTTCTCGATCGGCAAAACGGCAACGTCACACTCGCCTGCTTCAACCGCGCGGTATGCCGAGGTGAAATCCCCGAACGCCACGCGTTGTGCCGTTGGAAAGAGCTTGCCTGTTGCAATGTAGGCAAACGCACCGACCGTGCCGCAGTAGGCTGCGCGCATGCCCTCGAGGAGCTTGTGCTGATAGGCTCGCGAGATCGCCATATTATTACGGATAAAATTGGTGTAGTAGGCACGAAGCTCGTCATCCTCCACGCGTGCCGCGCCGCGGCGAATCACCGCCTCCTCACGCGCCTCATCGAGCACGGGAAGCCCATGTTCGCGTTTATACTGCGCAACCTTCTCAACCGCCTGCATGCGACGCACAAAAAGCCGCGCCATTTCCTCGTCAACCTCGTTGATAATGCCTCTTGCCTCTTCCAAAAGATCCATTTTTGCGCTCCTTTTCCATTGTTTTTTGCTATGTTAACACTGTTAACATGGAAGGGATGGGTCTATTATACCTCAAACAAGGTGGATTGTCAAGCGCTTTGCAAAAAAAATTCTTGCATCGCGGGCATTTTTGTGGTAGAATTAAAATAAAGACGGCAAGGAATGAAACAGGAGGCGAGATCATGGAAGAACATCTCATGTCCGATGCAATGCGAGAGCGGCTGATCGTGGCAGGAATTCGCGAGCTTGAGGCACACGGACTGCACGACTTTTCTCTGCGCCGTGTTGCGGTTGCCTGCGAGGTTTCCTGCGCAGCGCCCTACCGTCATTTCCGCGATAAGGACGATCTGATCCTTGAGATCATTCGCTATATCAACCACCGCTGGACGCTTCTGCAGGAGCAGATTCTCTCGGTGTTCGCCGCCGACGATCCCCGACGCATCGTGGAGCTCGGCGTGGCGCACGTTCGCTTCTGGATCGCCAATCCCAATTTCCGTTCGGTCCTGCTTCTCGACGATCCCGATCCCGAAAGCCCGCGCCGCTCCGAGCGGAACAAGCTGCGCGACGGAATTCAGGCGATCCTTGACGAATACTGCACGCTTCGCGCCCTCTCCCCCGAGCAGACCGCACGCCTTTGCTATCTCTTTCCTGCCGTGATCTACGGCACGGTGCTGCTGCTGGGCAACCGCGAGCTGGAAAACAATGACGAAACCTTCCGCTTCGTACGAGCACGGTTTGAGGAGCTCGTACAAGGAACGGTGTGACGGACGGAGGGCTGCTATGATTTATCTCATGCGACACGGCGCAGACCCCTCCGATCGCTTTGGCGGGTGGAGCCCGTACGGTCTGACAGAGCAAGGCAAGGCACAGGTTCACGAGGCAAAGCTACGTTTGCGGGGAAAAGGCATCACACACGTATACGCAAGTGATCTGGTCCGTGCAAGGGAGACTGCCGAGATCGTTGCAGAGGGGCTTTCCCTTCCAATCACTTACCTGCCCCAATTTCGCGAATCCAACAACGGATTATTGGCGGGCATGCTCAAAAGCGAAGCTATTAAAAAATATCCCGGAGTATATTGGAACACACTTGATTGGAGCGAGCCATGGCCCGAGGGTGAGAGCCCCGAGCAGTTTTTTCACCGCATCCGCAATGCATGGCTTACATTCAAGGAGCAGGTTGGAGCACAAAACGTATTGCTTGTGTCCCACGGCGGTGTGATGAACGTGATCCTGTGTCTGGAAAATCGAATCCCCTACACCAACAAGGAAACGCATTTTCGGATCGAAGATGCGGAAATCATCGCAATCGACAACTGAAACGAAGTCAAATGTAAAAAGCGCGGGAGCCGACCTCGGGTAAAGTCGACTCCCATGCTTTTTCTCATTCTTTCGATCGGATTTTGAACTCCGATCTTATTTTTTTGCCAAAACCTTTTTGAGATAACGCCCCGTGTAGGAGCCCTCGACCTCGGCAATCTCCTCGGGAGTACCGCAGGCAACCAGCGTTCCTCCGCCGTCGCCGCCCTCGGGTCCGAGGTCGATGACGTGGTCGGCACATTTGATCACGTCGAGGTTGTGCTCGATCACAAGCACCGAGTTCCCGCCATCACACAGACGCTGCAGGACCTCGAGGAGCTTGGCAACGTCGGCGCTGTGCAATCCCGTGGTGGGCTCGTCGAGAATATAGACCGTGCGTCCCGTGGAGCGCTTTGCGAGCTCGGTTGCAAGCTTGACGCGCTGTGCTTCGCCGCCCGAGAGCGTGGTGGAGGATTGCCCGATCTTCACGTAGCCCAGCCCCACGTCATAGAGCGTTTGAAGCTTGCGCTCGATCGCGGGCAGACCTGAAAAGAAGGAAAGTCCCTCCTCCACCGTCATGTCGAGCACCTCAAAGATGTTTTTACCCTTGTAATGCACGTCGAGGGTGTCGCGGTTATAGCGCTTGCCCTTGCAAACGTCGCAGGTGACGTAAACGTCGGGCAGAAAATGCATCTCAATGCATTTTACGCCGTCGCCCTCGCACGCCTCGCATCTGCCGCCCTTGACGTTGAAGGAGAACCGCCCTGCCTTAAAGCCCTTTGCCTTGGCATCCTTCGTTTGGGCAAAGAGATCGCGGATGTCGGTGAAAAGCCCCGTGTAGGTTGCGGGATTGGAGCGCGGTGTGCGTCCGATCGGGCTTTGGTCGATGGCGATCACCTTGTCCAGATGCTCCACGCCCTCCACGCGCTCGTGCTTTCCCGCATAGGTGATGGCACGGTTGAGTCTTTCGGCAAGCACGGGGTGCAGGATTCCATTCACGAGAGAGGATTTGCCCGAGCCCGAAACACCCGTGACGCAAACGAATTTTCCGAGCGGGATCTCCACGTCGATATTCTTTAGATTATTGTGTGCCGCGCCGCAAATGCGCAGGAAATTGCCGTTTCCGCTCCGACGCTCGGCAGGGACGGCGATCCTTTTGCGTCCCGAGAGATAGGCACCCGTGATTGAATCGGGATTTGCCATCACCTCGCGCGGCGTGCCCGCCGCAACCACTCTGCCGCCGTGGATACCCGCACCGGGACCGATGTCAAGGATATAGTCGGCATTTTCCATCGTTTCCTCGTCATGCTCGACCACGATCACGGTGTTGCCGAGATCGCGCAGACGCTTGAGCGTTTCGATGAGCTTGGAATTGTCTCGCTGATGCAGACCGATGCTCGGCTCGTCGAGGATATAGAGGACACCAACGAGCGAGGAGCCGATCTGCGTGGCAAGTCGGATGCGCTGCGCCTCGCCGCCCGAAAGCGTACCCGCGCGGCGTGCAAGAGTAAGGTAATTAAGACCCACGCTCACCAAAAATCCGAGGCGTGCACGCACCTCCTTGAGAATTTCGGCAGCGATTGTTTTTTCGGTTTCGGTCAGCTCGAGCGCATTGACAAAATCAAGCGCGCGCTCCACCGACATGGCGCAGAATTCATGGATATTGAGTCCGCCAACCGTAACGGCAAGCGGGGCGGGAGCGAGGCGCTGTCCGCCGCATTCGGGACAGGGTGCCTCCTCGAAAAACTGCTCGTAGTATTCGTTTCCCATCATCTGCATGCGGTTTTGGATCATCGAGACCAAACCGTCAAATTTGACCTTTTGGTGATGCTCCTCCCTGCCAAACCAACGGTGAATATCATAGATTTCGTCGCCGGTTCCGTACATGAGCTTTTGGTATTGATCGTCGGTAAAGTCGGCAACGGGGGTATCAAGACCGAAGCCGAATCGCTCGCCAACCGCCGCAAAGAGCGGGCCGTTCCAGCTCTCCTCCTCTAGCGTTTTGAAGCCGTTGACCTGGATAGCGCCGCCGCGCAGAGAGAGCAAGCGGTTTGGAATGAGGCGCTCGGGCGCGATATGCTGCATTACACCGATGCCCGCGCAATGCGCGCACGCGCCTGCGGGATTGTTAAAGGAAAACATGCGAGGCTCAAGCTCACCAAAGGAAATATTGTGCTCCTCGCAGGCATAGCTCTGCGAAAAGGAAAGCTCCAGCGCCTCCCCCTCGCGCGGCACGGTGAGCACAATCAAATGTCCCTCCGACACGGCAAGCGCATTTTCCACCGAGTCGGCAAGGCGCGACTCGATCCCCTCGCGCATCACAAGGCGATCCACCACGATCTCGATGCTATGCTTACGGTTTTTGTCGAGCTTGATCTCCTCGGAGAGATCGTACATATTGCCGTCCACGCGCACACGGACGTAGCCGCGTCGCTTGGCGTCGGAAAGCACCTTTTCGTGCATGCCCTTTTGCTCACGAACAACCGGGGAGAGGATCATGAAGCGCTCACCCTCGGGAAGCGTGAGAATGCGGTCGATGATCTGGTCGGTGGTTTGCTGACGGATCTCCTTGCCGCAAACCGGACAGTGCGGCACACCGATGCGAGCGTAGAGCAAGCGGAGATAGTCGTAGATTTCGGTGACCGTTCCAACCGTTGATCGCGGATTTTTCGAGGTTGTTTTCTGGTCGATCGAAATTGAGGGCGAGAGTCCCTCGATCGAATCAATGTCGGGCTTATCCAGCTGACCGAGAAACATGCGCGCATAGGACGAAAGCGACTCAACGAAGCGTCGGTGTCCCTCGGCATAGATCGTATCAAAGGCGAGCGAGGACTTGCCCGACCCCGAAAGCCCCGTGAGGATCACGAGCTTGTCGCGCGGGATGTCCACGTCGATATTTTTGAGATTGTGCACCCGCACGCCGCGGATGGAAATTTGATTGGGCATGTGTGAAAACTCCTGTTTTTTCGATTACATGTGAATATTTTTTCAAAGTCAACGGGCAATGCCGCCCGGGCTCAATCGGCTGCCTCGCGCAGCTCCTTGATGCGGTCGCGCAGAAATGCCGCCTGCTCAAATTCGAGTCGGCGTGCCGCCTCACGCATCTCTGCCGTGAGCTCGGCAATCTTCTTTTCGCGCTCGGTGCGCGTCAGCTTGCGAGGCGCCTCTGCCTTTTTGCCGCCGCGCTTACTCTTTTCGTCGCTTGTACCAATTTCAATGACGTCACGGATCCCCTTGACAACGGTTTTTGGCGTAATACCGTTCTGACGGTTATATTTGCTTTGTATACTGCGACGTCGGTTGGTCTCGTTGAGGGCGCCCTGCATTGAACGCGTGACGGTATCGGCATACATGATCACCCTTCCGTCGGCGTTTCGCGCGGCGCGTCCGATCGTTTGGATCAGCGAGCGCTCGGCGCGCAAAAAGCCCTCCTTATCGGCGTCGAGGATCGCAACGAGCGAGACCTCGGGAATGTCAAGTCCCTCGCGGAGCAGGTTGATGCCAAGCAGCACGTCGAAATTACCCAGGCGCAGATCGCGGATGATCTCCATGCGCTCGATTGTTTCCACGTTGTGGTGAATATAGCGCACACGGATGCCGTTGTTTTCAAAATAGTCGGTGAGATCCTCTGCCATTTTTTTGGTGAGCGTTGTGACCAGAACACGCTCGTTTTTCGCAACACGCAGGCGAATTTCGCCCATCAGATCGTCGACCTGCCCCTCGATCGGGCGCACGTCGACCTCGGGATCAAGCAGTCCCGTCGGGCGGATGATCTGCTCAACCACGCGCGTGGCGTTTGCCTCCTCGTAGTCGCCCGGGGTTGCGCTGACGAACACCACCTGATTGAGGCTTTCCTCAAATTCCCCGAAGAAAAGCGGGCGGTTATCGTATGCCGACG